>OLPO01001843.1_pt1 | contig 13789 bp, 18 predicted proteins | sample 1672831 | NCBI WGS metagenome assembly OLPO01 (sample SAMEA3136728, study PRJEB25190) | human gut metagenome
AAATGCTGATAATCTTACGAAGATAAACATAACAGTAAAAATAATTGCTGAATCTATCATTTATCCCCCTAAGATATCTTAGTAATGATATTATATATATTTTCTGTATATTGAACCATAGTTTTTGATATCCAAGAAGCTAAAAATAATCCTATTGCACATATTCCTAACAATTTTGGAACAAAAGTTAAAGTTTGTTCCTGTATTTGGGTTGTTGCTTGAATTATACTTATTATAAGACCTATAATTAATGCAGCAGCTAAAAAAGGTCCTGCCACCTTTATTACTGTCATTATAGATTCTTTTATTATTCCATTTAATAACGCTTCACTCACTTTTATTCACCTCACGAAAAACTTGTAATTAATGATTTTACAATTAAATTCCATCCATCTACCATTACAAATAATAACAATTTAAATGCCAAAGATATAACTGTTGGTGGAAGCATCATCATACCCATAGACATAAGCACACTGGCTACTATCATATCTATTACCATAAATGGTACAAATAATAAAAATCCTATTTGAAATGCTGTTTTTAATTCACTTATGGCAAAAGCAGGAACAATAGAATATAAAGGAATATTTTTTCTTGTTAATTCTCCACTATTAAGCTTTGCGGCATCAACAAATAATTCCAAATCCTTTTGCCTTGTTTCTTTTAACATAAAATCCTTTATTGGATTAGATGCATTTTCAAGTGCTTGCTCAAAAGTTATTTCTTCATTTGAATACGGCTTTAATGCAACTTCATTTATTTCTGTATATACTGGTTGCATTATGAAAATAGTTAAAAAAATAGCTAATCCAACTAAAATTTGACTAGGTATTGATTGCTGCGCTCCTATGGCATTCTTTAATAATGAAAAGACCACCGTTATTCTAGTAAATGATGTAAACATTATTATAAATGATGGTAATAATGTTAACATTGTAAAAAATATAAGTATTTTTATACTATCCACATAATCTGCTGGAGTATCTCCACTACTAACAGATAAATTAAAATGTGGCGATGCAAAAGCTTCCTTTGGAATCATGAAAGTAATTGCTATTATAAAAAACACTATTAATTTATAAGCTTTTTTATTTTTCATATTTATTTTTCCTTTTCTTTAGTTTATTTATTACTTCCTCAAAAGGCTTTATAATATTATTAAAAGCTTCTTTATTTTTTTCAATTTCAAATTTCTTTAAAACTTCAATCTCATTTAGCTCTTCTTCAGTTAGCTCTTTTATAAATTCACCTTTAGAAGGTGATACTGACATTACATATGCTTTTTTTCCTATCTTTATTATTTGTAAAGATACATCTTTTGATAACTGAGTTCTTTCAATTACTCTTATAGTTTTTCTTGAATTTACTTCATTTAATTTGCTTTCATTAAATTTTAATAGTAAGAGCATTAAAAGTATAAGAACTATTAATGTTCCTATAATTTTAATACTCATCAATACAAATTCCATATATATGTACTTCCTATTATTGAACTAAAAGTTCATTAAATTTAATATCTATAATAGTTCCAGATTTTAAATTTGAATTTAATCTTTGTACTAAATCTCTCTTTAAATTAACTTCATTATCAGCAGTAAAATCTGAAGTTTTTAAAGATTTTAAATAAAATATTGCTGAATCTCTTAAAGCAACAAGCTTAGTAGTAATTTCTTCTCCTACTTCTGTATTAGCACTGTCATAAGTAACAGTAGCAGTCATTTGCACATATTTTTTGCTACCTTCATCACTTAAATTTACAAGCAATTGCCCTAATTCAGTATAAGCTTCTACTATTGGTGCTTCTTCAGAATTTGCCTTTGACATACCATAATATACTCCAGCAAAAACTCCCCCACCTAGCAGTAATAATGCTACAACTATAATAATAATTAGTTTACCTTTACCTTTTTTCTTTTCTTCTGCCATTTCTTACTCCTTATCATCAGCTATAATTAAAATATTTACTCTTCTATTTTTAGCCATATTTTCTTCAGTATCATTAGGCACCACTGGATGATGTTCACCATATCCTGTAGCACTTAATCTTTTTGGATCTATGCCTGTATTTTCAACAAAATATTTTACTACATTTACAGCTCTATCCACTGACAATTCCCAGTTAGAAGGGAATTCTGCTGTAGAAATAGGTCTATTATCAGTATGCCCTTCTACTACAATAGTATTATCTATAGAAGATAATAATTCTGCAATAGATGATAATACTTCCTTGCTATCTTCTCTTAAAGTTGATTTTGAAGTTTCAAAAAGTATACTTTCTCTAACTTGAATGGCAACACCTTGTTCAGTTTCAATTATTTCCACTGCCGCTTCTAATTCATGCTCCTTAACAAATTTACTTACTTGATAGTACATACTTTCTTCAATATTTTCACCATCTACAGTATCTGTTGGTGTTTCTCCACCAATTAAAGGAACATCACCATTATATAAATTATATTCTAAAATACTATCACCAACTTCACCTGCCATTACACTTCTGAAAGCTTGAGAAAGTGCTCTCATTTTAGCTTCATCAGTAGAAGACATTGCATATAAAAGAACAAAAAAAGTCATCAAAAGAGTAACACAATCAGAGTAGGTAGCTAACCATTCATCACCGCTTGGTTCATCACGCTGTACTTTTTTCCTTGCCATAACTTATGCAACTCCTTCTGTATTTTCTGTATTACTATTTATATATTCTAATCTTTCTTTTGCAGATAAATAAGTTAAAAGTTTTTCTTCTACAATTCTTGGGTTAACACCTGATTGTATTGCTAAGATACCTTCTAACATCATAGTTCTTGTACCAGTTTCTAATGCACATTGTCTTTTTAAATTTGCACCTATTGGATTACAAAAGTAATTAGCTAAGAATGAACCATAGAAAGTTGTAAGAAGTGCAACTCCCATACCAACAGCTATACTTTGAATATCATTTAAGTTTTGCATCATTTGAACTAGCCCTATTAATGTACCTATCATACCAAACCCTGGAGCGTATCCACCCCAAGCAGTATACATACCTGCCACATTCATTCCTCTATTTTCAGTTTCATATATATCTAGCTCTAATATTTCCTTAATAGTTTCCGGCTCAATACCATCAACAACCATTTGCATACCCTTTTTTAAGAATGGATCTTCTAAATTACTTATATCTTCTTCTAAAGATAATAAACCGTCTTTTCTTGCTCTTTGTGAAAGATTTGAAAACTGTACTATTATATCTTTTTGAGAAGCACTATTTTCTTTAAATGCATTACCAAGACTTCCAAACATCTCTTTGATTTCATCCATAGTATATGTGATAAATAAAGCACTTAAAGATCCTCCAACACATATGAATATTGATGGAATATCAATAAATATACTAAAAGGACCTCCAGAAACAATTCCATATCCTATTAAGGCAGCTCCAAGTACAAACCCAGCCGGCGTCATAATATCTGTTTTCTTCACATCAATTTCCCCCTAAATTCTATACGTAGCTATTCTATTTTTATATCTTATAACCTTATCTTTTACTTCATGTATAGTTTCTAAAACAATATACTTTTTCCCATTGGTAAGTGTTATTAAAGTTTCAGGAACTTCTTCAATCTTTTCTATATGATCTGCATTTAAAGTAAATTCTTTATTATTCATTGCTGTTAAATCAATCATACTAACATCCCTTCATCTTTATTGAATTACCAATAATGAATTAATTAAAAATAATTAACTCATTTTTGGTAATTCAATTTTTTACTATAATTTATGAGCTGAATGATAAATTAAATTTAATCCATCATTCATTGCTCATAATTGATAATTTACAAACTATCTCTTTAAGTTAATTATTTCTGAAAGAATTTCATCACCTGTAGTGATTGTTTTTCCTGCTGCTTGAAAAGCTTTAGTAGCAACTATCATATCAGTAAATTGTTCTGCCATATCTACTCCTGACATTTCTAAATATCCTTGAAGAATATCTCCATATCCTGAGCTATTCCTATTTGCACTATTTTTACCACTTGAAATTATTGCTGCTCCTGAACTTCCTGATGGTTCATACATATTGTTTCCTATATCTGTTAAACCAACTTCATTTTTAAAGCTTGACATAGCTATTTGACCAAGAGCTGTTATTTCACCAGTTTCTAATACACCTGTTATTAATCCATCAGCAGATATATTAAAGCTCTTTACAGCAACGTCAGTTCTTACATCTGCTCCTCCCGGTGGATTAGATGCTGTTACTTTTGTTACTTTATCTGGTATCTTTAAAGATATTAATTGCTTATCTACAGCTACTGTATTATTATTTGACTCAACATATAATACATTCCCATTATCTTCTATATTATCAATTACAGTATTTTTAGTATCCTTAGTTTCTATAGCATATCCTAAAACCCTATAACCACTTGAAGTTAAAAGATTACCTTCATTATCTAATACAAAAGAACCATCTCTTGTATATGATACAGAAGTATTATCAGGAATATTATCTAATCCATTACTAGTATTATTTATTGTTACTGCCTTATTATTCTCTCCTGTAAGTGCTGGCCCTGAAGCTACCATAAAGTATCCACTTCCATCTACTGCTACGTCAAGAGATCTTGATGTTGATTGCATTGAACCTTGAGACATTATTTTATCAATACTTGAAATTTGTGCTCCAAGACCTATTTGCTTACCATTAACACCTCCTAAAGAATCTGATGCCGCACTGGCACTACCTAATGTTTGACTTATTGTAGTACTGAAATTTACTCTTGACCCTTTAAATGCTGTTGTACTTACATTGGCTAAGTTATTACCTATAACATCTAACTTAGTTTGATTTACTTTCATTCCTGAAATCCCTGAATACAATGATCTTAACATAAATATTTCCTCCTAAAAATTTTTCATTTGTTTCTTGCTTCTATCTTTCCACAAGACAAGGCCTCCATATTTGGTCCAGCCTAATAAATTTTTATAATATAACTACACTATCTATATTGGTAAAAACATTATTTTCTGCTCTTTCTTTCTCTACAGCAGTTATTATTGTTCTATTTTTTATATTAGCTATTAATGCCACATCCTTATATATAAACACTGCATTTTTAGCACCCTTTTCTTTTGCTAAATCGAAACCATTATTTATCACATTCATATCATCTCTTGAAAAGCTTATTTCATTGAATCTTTTACAAGCATGTTTAGATAAAATAAATCCTTCATTTTCTGTCTTTACATTATTTAATACATCATTAAAGCTAACTTCCTCTGTGTTACCATTAGTTAATTTTGATTTACTTTCCAGGTTAAAAAAATTACCTACAGCATATGCTCTTCCATTAACTATTCTATACCCCATAACTCACCTTCTTTTGTTATATTGGAGTATCTTGCACCTTTTCAACTAAACTATAGTCGTAAGTCTTTACCTCTCCATCTAAAAGCTTAACTTTAATATTTATAGCACCATTTTCTCTAGATACAGACATAACTTGTCCTGTTACCTTTTCATTATTACCATTTTCTTTACTTTCAGTAAGTTCCACATATTTTCCTATATAAGAACTTGCTGTCATCATCGCAATATTTGTATTCATATTATTTAAAGCTGAAAGTGATGAGTCTCCTACATCTAAAACCGTTTGAATACTACTCATTGGAACATCAATATACTTTGTTTTATTATCCTCATAAACCTCTATTGATACTGTATAACTCGTCCCATTGTTTCCACTTACACCTCTAACTATACCAGTATAAGGAATACCTTTATTATCAAGAACATTAACTGTAACACCTTTACCTACTAAGTTATATGCTGCTGAATTAGACATTGTAGTATTTAAATTAGACATTTGTTCCATAGTTGAAAACTGTGCTAATTGTGATATGTATTGTGTTGAATCTGTATCAGCCGTTGGATCTAAATTAGATAATTCTGCCACTAATATTTGTAAAAATGCATTTTTATCTACACTTCCACCTGCTTCAACAATTGAAGTTCCTCTATCAGTTTTTCCTCCAACAGTATAATTACCACCAGCTCTACTTTGCCCTGAAATTGTACTTATATCTGACATATGTATTCTCTCCTATGCTAATAAGTTAACATTAGAAATTTCTTCTGAAATTTCTTCATTTTCTTCTTTATGTATATTTATAGAATCATTATCTTCTACAAAATAATTTTCTTTATTTCTTTCATCATTAAATTCATTACTAAAACCTTGTCCACTATAATAAGTAGTATCTTCATATAAGCCAATATTTACTTCTTTAATAATTAAACTTTCATTGCTTAAATGCTTTTTAATTTCTTCCATATTAGAATTTAACAATGTATATGTTTCTTTAGATGTTGATTTAATATCTGCCTTCATTATTCCATCTTCAGATATTATCTTTATGGTTATTTCACCTAACTCCTTAGGATATATCTTTACAGTAAGTTGCTCCACTTGATTTTTAACCATATACTTAACATTAGAAACCACATCAGTAGCTACTGTTTCTCTTGAAACTGCCACAGGCTTCACTTCTGATATTATACTTGAAGCAACATCATTTTTACTATTTAAAACTTCTGTAAATATAGGTGTGTCTTCAACTATGTAATCTTCAACTTTATTTATGTCTTCATCCATTGTCATAAGCTTGGCTAAAATATCTTCTTCACCTTTTTGCTCACCATTAGATTTATCTATATTAAATACCATCTTTAACATTTCAACACCTTGTGAAGTATCCTTTTTACTTTCGCCTTTAGAACTATCCACAACTTCTATAAATTTATCCTTTTTAATTTCATTGCCATCTTTATCACACAAAACAGTTAATATTTTATCTATATTATCCTTTGTGATAACTTTATCTTCTTCTAAATTTAAAGTTTTAACAATTTCTTTAATAGGCAAATTGATTATATTAATATTTTCTGATTCAAATACAGCATTATTTTTAAGTAAATCTATATTTTCTAACACATTAGAGTTATTGTTATTTATTAGCTCTGATGAAATATTTAAATCAGCAATTTCACTTAAATAATTTATATTTTTTAAAGTATTGATACAATCTAAACTAGAAGTATTGCCAGATTCTAAATAAATTTTTATAGGTAAATTACTATTATCAATAACTGGAATATTTAATGCTTGAAGTAATACCATTACTTCTTCAATTATTTCCTCCTTAGTTCCATTTTCAATTTTTTCAATAACTTCAGTTTTATCTATAGCTTCATTTATATCTTTAGATACATTTTCAACAGTTGTTTTGTTATCTTCTGTAGTTTTAGAAAGAGAATCTTCCTTGGAACTCATCACTGATTTAAAATTACCATTACTGCTTTTATTTTCAGTTTTAACTGAATTATCACCATTAACATTACTGTTATTATCAACTTTTCCCATATTGGCTATTACAGCATTTAAATTACCTAAATCCATGTTCTTTCACCTCCTTTCCAATCTTTCTCATATGAGCATATAGTGCAAATTCATCATTGGCTATTTCTTCTTTTCTTTTTTCATCTGCCATAAACTGATTAAATCTCTTTTCTCTTAATATATCTACAGTTTTTCTTTCAATTTGCCTAACCTTTAATTGCTCTCTTCTATAATCTACTTCTTTTTGTTTTTTCTCTATTTCTATTTCAGTTTGTTCAATACCTTTATTTAAAGCTATTAAATAATTTTTCTTTAATTTTTGATATATAACAGTTTCTCCTGCTGCAATTCCATTATATTGTTTATACTTATCATTAAGATCATTTAACTTATTAATGGACTTTTGCAGTTCCTGCTGACTATTATTAAAAAGCTTCTTACCTTCTTCTTCTCTTGTTTTTCTCATTTCTAACAATTTCTCAAGAGAAAATTTAAATCCATTTGCCAAAATTAATCTCTCCTAAAATTATCATCCAAATATAGCAAATAAATTATTTAAATTATCTGCAAAAGTTGTTTTTTCATCAATTCCTTGCTTTAAATAAGCATTAATACTATCATTAAATTGAATAGCCAAATCTATCTTTTTACTGGAGCCCTTAACATACGCTCCTAAATTTATAAGGTCTTCTGATTCCTTATAAGTAGCAAGTAAGTCTCTTGCTTGTGATGATACTGCTTTATGCTTATCATCAGCTATTTGAGACATTAATCTACTTACGCTATTTAATACATCAATGGCTGGGTAATGATTCTTGTGAGCCAATGCTCTTGACAGAACTATATGACCATCAAGTATACCTCTTACTGTATCTGCAATAGGCTCATTAAAGTCATCACCATCAACTAGCACCGTATAAAAACCTGTTATGGAACCAACATCTGATGTACCAGCTCTTTCTAAAAGCTTTGGTAACTTAGCAAAAACTGACGGTGTATACCCCTTTTGTGCTGGTGGCTCTCCAATGGCAAGTCCAATTTCTCTTTGCGCCATGGCAAATCTTGTTACAGAATCCATCATAAGAATAACTTTCTTACCTTTATCTCTAAAGTATTCTGCTATGGCAGTGGCTGTTAATGCACCTTTAACTCTTTCTAAGGCTGATTTATCAGAAGTAGCACAAACTACCACTGATTTTTTCATACCTTCCGGTCCTAAGTCTTTTTCAATAAACTCAAGAACCTCACGTCCTCTTTCTCCAATTAGACATATAACATTAACATCTGCCTCTGCTTCTCTTGCAATCATTCCTAATGTTGTACTCTTACCTACTCCTGAACCTGCAAAAATACCTATTCTTTGTCCATCACCACAAGTTAAAAAACCATCAATGGCTCTTACCCCTGTAGGTAGTATATCCTTTATTCTTTTTCTTTTTAATGGATCTGGTGGTTGATTTTCTAAAGGATATGGTGTTCCAGTTAAAAGTTCTCCACCATATATTGGTTTACCTAAACCATCTAATACCATTCCCATTAAATCATCAGAACACTGTACTTCAAGAGGTCTTCTTTCAGGAACAACTATACAGCCTGGAGATATACCTACAAGTTCACCTAAAGGCATTAATATGACTTTGTTATTTTTAAACCCTACCACTTCACAACTTACAGGATTATTATAAACATTATATATAGTGCAAACTTCCCCAACAAAAGCTTTTATTCCCTGCACTTCAATGGTAAGACCTATAACTTCACTTACTATGCCTTCACAGTAAGTAGTATCTATTTCATTAACTCTTTTCCTAATTAAATTAAAATCTATATTAAGCATCTTCTTCACCACAAAATTCCTTTATAGATTCTTCTAATTTTTCTAAGCTAACATCTAAACCAACTACAACTTTGCCTGTACTTTTTTCCAAAACTGCATTTCCAAGTTCCATTAATGGATCTTCAAGAACTAGTATTTCCCCAGAAATAGCATATGACTTTTTCCATTCATTAACTTTAGACTCAATGGCCACAATATAGTTTCCATTACATTTTATAACTATATTTTCCTCACCTCTAAATTGCTCCAGTACAGGATTAATTAAGCTTATAACACTTTCATCATTTTCAAAATTTTTATTTGTTATAATCTTTGCCATTTCCAATGAAAGTTTCACTATTTCCTTCTCTTTTTTTATTTTATAATCTTCCACTTGCTTTTCAGCACTTAATAAAATTTCTCTAGCTTTTTTTACAGCCTCTTCTATGATACTTTTAGCTTCTTCCTTTGATTCTGCATATCCCTGCTTATTGCCATCTTCATATCCATTATTTACACCTTGAGCATATCCTTTTTCATAAGCTTCTTTTTCAATATTTTTTGAATATTGAAAAGCTTCCATAATAATATGATCAGAATCTTTTCTTGCCTTATCTAATATACTTGCGCCAATGACTTCATAGCTTTTAATTTGATTATTTTCAATTTCTTGAAAATGTTGCTCTTCTTCAGTAACAACACATTCTGTTACTATTTCAATATCACCTTTAACAGATGTATTACTAGATTTTATAAGATTACATGATGAGTGCATCTTCTCCACCTCTTGAAATAATTATTTCTTGTGCATCTTCTAATCTTCTAATAACAGCTACAATTTGTTGTTGTGCTTTTTCAACATCAGTTAATCTTACTGGTCCTAAGTATTCAATATCCTCTTTTAATGAAGCTGCTGCTCTCTTAGATTGATTTTTATAAATAACATTTGCCACTTCTTCTGAAGCTCCCTTAAGAGCAAGAGCAAGCTCTTTAGTTTCAACATCTCTAAGAATTCTTTGAATTGCCACATCATCAAGAGTAAGAATATCTTCAAATACAAACATACAGCTTTTGATTTTCTCTGCAAGCTCATAATCTTGTTCTTGTAAGCTTTCAGTTATATTCTTTTCAGTTGTTCTATCAACTTGATTTAATATACCTACTAAAGTATCTATTCCACCTAATACTGTAGTTTCAGTTTTAACAATAGTAGATAACTTATCATCTAATACTTTTTCTATTTCTCTAATAACATCTGGTGATGTAGTATTCATAGTAGCTATTCTTAAAGCTACTTCACTTTGAATTTCCTCAGGTAGCTCAGCAATTATCTGAGCTGCCTTTTCCACTTGTAAATAGCAAAGTATTAATGCAATGGTTTGAGGATGTTCATAATTAATGATATTAAGTATTTGCTGAGCATCTGCCTTTCTTGCTATGGCAAAAGGTCTATTAAGTTGTGATGCTTCTGCTACCTTGTTTAATATTTCCCCTGCTCTTTGTGGTCCTAAAGCTTTAGATAGTAATTCTTTAGCATAGTCAAGTCCACCTTCTAGAAGATAATCTTTAGCCTTATTCATTTCTAAAAATTCTTGTAATATGCTATGTCTTTGCTCTGATGTAACAGTTGAAATATTTGCTATTTCATAAGTTATCTTTTGTATTTCAGTTTCAGGTAATCTTTTTAAAATATCTGCTGATGCTTCTGGCCCTAAAGTAATAAATAATAGAGCTGACTTTTGAATACCTGTTAATTGTTTTTTCGCCATTTATCTATCTCTCACTTTCTACTAACCAAGATTTAACTATATCAGCTACCTGTTGTGGCTTTTCTGCTGCATATTTCTTAATTTCATTTTCAATATGTATATTTTGACTTGGAACTTCAAACTCTATAGGTTTTAATTCTTCTTCCTCTACTTTTGAAATCTTATCTTCTATAACTATATCCAGTAGATTTCCTTCTTCTTCTGTAACTACTTCTTTATTAACCTTTTTCTTTTTACTTCTTAACACAATAAATACTATTAATAAAATAGCACCTACTACTCCTGCAATAATCATATAAATCATATTGTTATTATTTGCTTCTGGCTCTGCAAATGGATCAGTAATATTTCCTGTATCTTTAGTGTTAAATGTAATTCCTGCTACACTAACTGTATCTCCTCTTTCAGCATTTAACCCTACTGCTGCTGACACAGATTGTTCAATGGCAGTTCTTAATGCATCATTGATTTCTCCATCAACTATTACTGATGCACTTAATGATTTAACTTCACCTGGAGCTTTAATTTTTATTGTTTCAGTTTTTCCAACTTCATAATTAGTTGTTTGTTCTTCAGTTGTACTCTTTGTGTTTTTATCATTGGTAACTATTGTATTTCCCATATTTTCATCAATTACACTTCCGCTACCACTTGCATTATCATTACCTTCTGATGAATTATTCTCACTTTTTGAAGTCTTTTGACTGATTATTACTTTATTAGGATCCACCACTGTTTCTGTAACCTTTGTTGAATCAAAATCTAAATCAGCACTTACCATTACTTTAACTTTTCCATTTCCTAATACCGGTGTTAACAGTTCTAAAATTGATTTTTGTAATTGAGCTTCATACTTCTTTTCTAACTCTAATTGAGTTGCAATGGAAGTAGAAGTTACATTTTGATCACTATTTTCATCTAATTTAAAGCTTGAATCTTCTGATAAAAGATTCATATTGCTATCCATTACTTGAATATTATCTTTAGATATGGCTGTACTTCCTGAAACTAAAGCCACTATTGATTTAACTTGCTCTTGTGATAAAGTTTTTCCTGCTACCAACTTAACATATACTGCTGCACTTCCCGGTTCTTTTTCATCGGCAAATACCGAATTTGTAGGAAGAGTAATATGTACTCTTGCATCACTTATTTGTTCAAAACTCTTTATGGTTTTTTCTAATTCACCTTGTTGCATTCTAAGCTTTTTAATTTGAAATTCTTCTTCAGTCATACCAAAAGAGCTTCCTGAGTCCATTAGTTCATAGCCTGTACTTCCCATAGTTAAATTAGAAGCTAATTGTAATCTAAGCTTATCTACTACAGATTTATCTACTAAAATTGAATCACCTTCAACTTTAAAATCTACACCTTGCTCCTCCAATGCACTTAAAACTGTTTTTGAATCTGCTGAGTCTAAACCTGAAAACAAAACAGAATATTTATTGGAAGATTGATAAAAAAACAATGATGAAATAGCTATGATAAGTGTTATAGCAGATATAATTGATGCTATCTTTACACCTTTGCTTAAATTTTTAAATTTTTCTAAAAGCTTTTTAAAAACTTCTAAAAACTTGTCCATGCTTAAGCACTCCTAACTATATTTGTAAATTTGTTAATTCTTTAATTGCTTCTGTTAATTTATTTCTAACTTGCACTGCTGTTTGTAATGCCAATGAAGCTTCTTCTGCCGCCAGCATTACTTCATGAATTTCCACATCCTCACCTAAAACAAGTTTATTTGTCATTTCATCAGAATAAACTTGTTTATCATTGACAGCTTGTAATGCACTTTTAAATACTTGTCCAAATCCATCCTTATTTTCATCTTCTATTGCTATTCTTTTTTCAAATATTTTTTCACTTGGTGTAAAATTGTCTATCTTCATTTGTTATATCCTCCTATTTTCCTATAGATAATGCTGTAGTAAACATTGATTTAGATGCACTTAATGCATCAGCATTAGCTTCATATGTTCTAGTAGCAACTATCATATCTGCCATTTCATTTAATATGTTCACATTAGGCATAGTTACATATCCGTCTTCATCAGCGTCCACATGAGTAGGATCGTACACCCTTTCCAGCTCTGATTCATCATTTACTATTCCCACTGCTGATATACCTTTGCATCTTCCTGCTTCATCTAATGCTTCCTTAAAAACAGCTACCTTTCTCACATATGGTCCACCATTTTCTGTTCTTGTTGTTTGAGCATTTGCCACATTAGAGCTTATGGTATCCATTCTTAATCTTTCTGCTGATAATCCACTGGCGCTAATTCTCATTGAATCAAACATTCCCATTTTAATTTCCTCCAATCACAGTTTTCATTGATGCTAACTTTCCACTGGCACGTGATGTTAATGCTTGATACATTAAAGTATTTGCTGCTTGATTTACCTTTTCTAAATCTAAGTTAACATTGTTTCCATTTTCATTCATGCTTGTCTCTTCGTCTCTAACAGTAGTGATACTTCCTGGTTTTTCCTTTTGAATATGTTTTTCATTGGTTGCTTTCATATTAAAACCAGAATCTTTATATTTTTCTTCAAAAACAACTTTAAAAGCCTTATATCCACTGGTGTTAACATTTGCTATATTATTGGCTATAGTTTCACTTCTTACAGCAGCGGCATTTAATCCTCGCTTTATTAAGTCATATGTATTTAAACTATTAGACAATTAATTTCCCTCCAAACTCTATAAATGTCGAAACTTTAGTTTTAATTATATTACATTTAATGAATGTTTTCTACATGATTTTCAAAATAATTTAATATATTATTAGCATTTATAAAACTTTAAATTATTT
>OLPO01001847.1_pt1 | contig 13763 bp, 10 predicted proteins | sample 1672831 | NCBI WGS metagenome assembly OLPO01 (sample SAMEA3136728, study PRJEB25190) | human gut metagenome
TGAGCAGGAGGGCGAGCACATCTTCAAGTTCCGCGTGAAGCTGGACGACACCGACAACTCCCCCGGCTGGAAGTTCAGCCAGTATGAGATGCAGGGCGTGCCGCTGCGTTTGGAGATTGGTCCGAAGGATATTGAGCAGAACCAGTGCGTGCTCGTCCGCCGCGACACGAGAGAGAAGATTTTCGTTTCGCTCGATAACCTTGAGGGCGAGATTGAAAAAGCCTTGCAGGCTGTGCATGACGGTCTTTATGAGCGTGCGCTGAAGAACCTTGAAGAGAAGACCTTCACGGCGACGACGTATGAGGAGTTCCTCGACATTGCGGAGAACAAGCCCGGCTTCATCAAGGCCATGTGGTGCGGCGACAGCGCGTGCGAGGACAAGCTGAAGGACGCGACCGGTGGCGTGAAGTCCCGTTGCATTCCGTTTAAGGAAGAGCACCTCTCTGATGTTTGCGTTTGCTGCGGCAAGCCGGCAAAGCACATGGTCTACTGGGGCAGACAGTACTGATTTTTCTGCTTTGCGTAGCGCTATATCAAATCGGCATACGTGTTTTACACGGTTTTAACTGTGTTTTTATAAGCAGAATGTTGTAAGAATACTTTAGGGCACACCGTATTTTTTGCGGTGTGCCTCTTTTTTTGCTCTTTTTTATGAAATGCACGGCTGATTTTTGGACGCGCAGGCAACAAAGCAAAAGTTTTTATGCAAATGATACAAGCAACATAAAAAAAGCTTGTGCAAATCCGCTTTTTTCACAAAAAGGGCTTTACATTTGCTTTGGAATGGTCTAAAATACAAGCAGATAAATCGTTAGGAGTCCGTATGGACTTCGGCGTAAATTTAGGAGGAGAATTCCAATGGCAAATGTAAGAGTTGGCTTTATCGGCTGCGGCGGTATCGCAAACGGCAAGCACTTCCCGGGCATGGCCCAGCAGGAAGGCGTAGATATGTGCGCATTCTGCGACCTCATTCTTGAGAGAGCAGAAAAGGCCGCTAAAGAGTACGGCACCCCGGACGCTAAGGTTTACACCGATTATCATGAACTTCTGGCAGACCCGACGATCGACGCTGTTCACGTTCTGACCCCGAACGTTGCACACTGCGAGATCACCGTTGCTGCTCTTGAGGCTGGCAAGCACGTTCTGTGCGAGAAGCCGATGGCTGCTACCCCGGCTGACGCTAAGAAGATGCTTGAAGCAAGAGACAGAACCGGCAAGATGCTGACGATCGGCTATCAGTATCGTCACTTCCCGGAGAACCAGGTTGCTAAGAAGGTTGTCGATTCCGGCGCTCTTGGCGATGTTTACTATGCAGAGGCTACATACCTCCGCCGCCGTGGCGTTCCGACCTGGGGCGTATTCACGGATAAGGCAAAGCAGGGCGGCGGTCCGCTGATCGACATCGGTACGCATGCTCTTGACCTCACGCTGTTCCTCATGAACAACTACGATGTTGACTATGTTTGCGGCACTTCCTTCGAGAAGCTCGGCCACACGCTCGATGCTAAGCATCAGGGTCAGGTCAACTACCGCGGTGAGTTCGATACCTGGAACAACGAGACCTACGACGTTGAAGACTCCGCTGTTGGCTTCATCAAGATGAAGAACGGCGCTACGATTGTTCTGCGCGCTGCTTGGGCTATCAACATGGCTGAAGACTACGCTGCAAACGGCGAAGCTTACACGATGCTGGCTGGTACCGAGGGCGGCCTCGATACGAAGGAAGGCCGTGTCCGTCTGAACCATGTTGTTGCTGAGTACCCGACCATTTCTTGGGTTGGCAACAAGGTCAGAGGTTTCATCCCGGGCTTCTCTCAGGGTCCGGCACCGAAGTCCAAGGAAGCTGAGATCTGGGTCAAGGCTCTGAAGGGCGAAGGCGAGCTGTTTGTTACGGCTGATCAGGCTTATGTCGTCACGAGAATCCTCGATGCGATCTATGAGTCCAACAGAACCGGCAAGCCTGTTTACTTCGACTAATTTTAATCAGTACATTTTGTGTGCGGCGGCATTTCGTGTCGCCGCACATTTTTTAAGGCGGAGTTTCCGCAAACGTTATAATTTTCAGAAAGGTGGTTTTTCCTATGGAAAATATCAATGTTCAGGTTTATTCCCTGGTTTCCGAGCCGATTAGCCCGATTGAGAAGCTGAAGACCATTGCAAAGCTTGGTTTTGCAGGTGCAGAGTTCACTGCGGACTTCACGGAAGTGCCGGTTGAAGAAATGAAGAAGGTTCTCGCAGAGAACAATTTGAAGGTCGATTCCGCTCACGTCGGTCTGGATCAGATTGAAGGCGTTCTCCCCTACTTTGCAGAGCTGGGTGCAAAGCTCGTCATCTGCCCGGCAACGAACTTCTGCAACAAGGCAGAAGCTGAAGAAGTTGCAGCAGAACTCAACCGCCTCGGCAACATTGCGAAGCAGTACGGCATCAAGATCGGCTACCACAACCACACCGACGAGTTCTATGTGGACGAGGGTAAGTATCTTTATGACTGGCTCATCGATGCATGTGACCCGGAAGTTACGGCTTTCCAGCTTGACTGCGGCTGGTGCAGCGCAGCAGGCGTAAACCCGGTAGACTTCATCAACAGCCACGCAGGCCGCATTGCAAGCATCCACATTAAGGAAAACGGCGGCGTTATCGGCGCAAACAAGCCGCAGTCCCGCCACGACACTACCCCGCGCTTCAAGTTTGAGAAAGACGCTGACGGCAAGCCGATCTTCCCGCCGGAGTTCCTCAAGATGAAGGAAGAGCACGACAAGCTGAACGTGCCGCAGGGCCAGGGCATTGTGGACTGGAAAGCTGTTAAGGCAGCTGCTGACGCACAGTGCGACAACGTCATTTACGTTGTTGAGCGTGAAGCCAGCTACAACGACCCGCAGGATCGCGTAGCTTGCCTTGCTGAAGACATTGCATGGCTGAAGGCTAACCTGTAATTTAATTTAATGCAAAATGAGCCGAGCACAGAAGTTGTGTTCGGCTTTTTTGCTACGCAAAAAAAAGCTTGCGGGGAACATAGCGTAGCGACACTAAAAATTTCGCCCGCCTTTTCAAAGGCAGAGGGGACTTGGGGCAGTGCCCCAAGTCCCCTCAAGTTTTCTCGAAGAAAGTTTAAATCAATACCTTTATTCGTTCGCTTTCACAGGCAAATGCGAAGCGCTTAGTGCTGGATCTGCTGCTCTTCCTCGTCATCGTTATGGCTCCACGGCGAGGGGGCCAATTTTTTATGCAGCGCAACAAGCTCGTGGTCGTAGTTATGTCTGACCTCACACTTTTTGTCAAAAATCATGGTCGCTTCGTCGTCTGCGGTGCAAGCCGGCCACTCCGGCAGGTCTTCGCTGGACGGTTTGCCGTCACGCGCGAAGTTGAGCCACGCGTCGCACATCTGCTTTTCGAGCAAATCGGTCACGCCGGGCTCGTTATACGCGGCGACGAGGCTCGTGTTATGGAACACAAACGGGATCTCGCTGCAATGCCATGCGATATGCCCACCGTCATACGGGAAGGTGTAGGTCATCATATACGAATACGTGCCGCTTTCCGGGTGCTGCGCTTTTTTCAAGATAAAATCGGTAGACGGCGCACGGAAAATAGAATCCATGAACAGCACGTCGCTGACGTCCTTATCCGGGTAAACCTCGGCGAACATCTCCTTGAGCTTTTTGCCCTCTGCGCCGTAGCGTTTTTCGATCATAGAATCGATGAGTGCAGCATCGGCCTTTTCCTCTTCGCCTAATGCCGGCATGAACGAGAACTCGCCGAGCACGGTGCCAACCATGACCGGGATGGTCTTTGCGTGCTCCGTGAAACCGACCTCGAGCGGATCGCCGAGGTACCAATCGTTTGCGAGCGGGTTGCCGCCGACGTATGCGCCCGTCTTTGCGACCTCCGGCGCGACCTTGTTGTACGCTGCCGCGAGCTGTGCGTACGGGATGGTCTCCAGTGCTTTGACATCATCGAGCTTCAATTCTGCCAGAAGCGCCGTGACGATGGCTTTGCCGTTCTGCTCCGTGGAATTGCCGGAGACGAAGTGATCGATGCAGCCGCTCTGCACGACGCCCTTATGGAACAGGCCGTCCGCCGCAGGGGTCTGCATCAGCGTCCAGACTTTCATACCGCCGCCGGACTGGCCGAACAGCGTGACGTTTTCCGGGTCGCCGCCGAAGTTTGCGATATTTTCGTGAATCCACTGCAAAGCTGCGACCATATCGGCGTTGCCGGCGTTGCCGGAATTCTTATATTCCTCGCCGAACGGGGAAAGGTCGAGATAGCCGAGAATATTGAGACGGTGGTTGAGTGAAATGACGACGACATCGCCGTATTTGCTCATGTTTTCGCCCTCGTAGGCGATGTGCTCAATGGAGGAGCCCGCCGCGAATCCGCCGCCGTGCAGCCAAACGAGCACGGGCTTTTTGGCATTCGGGTCAAGATGCTGCGTCCAGATATTGAGGTACTGGCAGTTCTCATCGAGCGGCCAATAGCGGTGCGGCACCATCAGCTCGTTGCTGGGCTGATCCTGCTGCAGCATGGGGCACACGTAGCCGTAAGCCAGCGCGTTTTTGATGCCCTCCCACGGCTCTACCGGGGTCGGCTGGTGGAAACGCTTTGCATCGGCGTATTTTACGCCGTGGAACACATATGTGCCGTCAAGCTGAAAACCGCGCAGCTTACCGGCTCTGGTCTCGACGACCGGGTCTGTTTTGGTGCACATGAAATTTCTTGCCATATATCACAACTCCTTAAAAATTTGACAAGTAAAAAATAACCTTGCAATGTTAATTGTAAGGTTATTTCTCATAAATGTCAATATTCTAATTTTTGATTTTATGTGCAATTTACAAGAACAGGTCTTTTAAAAGCTGCTTGCCGGTCTTTGTGCGGAAGATGTTCTCGTACACCTTTTCGGCGGCTTCATGGGTCATGCCGCTCTCGAAAATGTTTACGAGGAAATCGGCTTCGACCAAAATCTGATAATCGATGCCGTTGATGTTCGTGTACGTGTGGTGGTGGCCGATGAGATAGCAGATGCGCTCCGTCTGCCCATGCGTATAACCGCACGCGGGCAGCATTTCGAGTGCGATGGGCGGGCCTTCCACCTCCTGGTGAGGGCCGTTGCAGTTACCGTATTTTTCAAAGCACACACGGATGCCGATATCATGCGTAATGGCGGCGGCTTCCAAAATTTCTTTTGTCGCATCGTCCACGTCTTCGCCCTCCGCGATGGTCTTTGCGAACGCGAACACCTTCAAAAAGTGGTTGACGCGCTCGACACAGCCGCCCTCGTACTCCGTCATTTTCAAAACGAGCTTGCTAAAATTTGTCATGTTTTTCACTTCTTTCTTTCAAAATCATCTGCGCAGGTGATGAGCGCCTTCTGCAAACCCACGGCATGTGCGATAGGCAACGCGAGCGCAAGCTGCATTTTGGCGTAGCCCCTGCGGCGTTCGCTCGGCACGATGCGCTCTGTGCCTCAATCCGCAAGATACGCTTTATACTGCGCTTCCGTAATCTGCTCGGGTAAAATGAGCTTCCTTAAAATTTCTCCCGTTATTTTGCCATGACGGCCTCGATGTCTTCGATGGTGCGCGGCACGGACGCGGAGAGGTTCTCTGCGCCGGTCGGCGTGACAAGGCAGTTATCCTCCACGCGGAAGCCGATGCCGAGATCTTCGGCGTAAATGCCGATATCAACGCAGAAGACCATGTTCGGCGCGATAGGCTTGCCGAGTGCATCAACGACATCATGCACGTCATAGCCGACATGGTGCGCACCGCCGTGCCACATGTATTTGCCGATCTCATCGTAAGAGGACAGCAGACCGATCTTTTTCAGCTGCTCACAGCAATAGCGGCGGGCGGTCTTATCCACATCGTCCATGAGCATACCGGGCTTGATGATGGAGAACATGTAGTTCGACGTATTGAGGGCACACTCATACAGCATGCGCTGCTCTTTCGAGTATTTGCCGTTGCACGGCCAGCCACGGGAGACATCGTTGCACTCGCCGTCCCACTGCGCGCCAACGTCATTCAAGATCATATCGCCGTCTTTGGCTTGTCCCATGTAGCTGTCGTAATGGATGCAGAAGTTGTTTTCGCCGGCGGAAATGATGGAGTGGAACGCGGGCTCAATCACGCCGGCGCTGGTGAGGGCGTAGTCGAACTCGGCTTTATACTCGTACTCATACATGCCGGGGTGCGAAGCGCGCATCATGCGCAGAATGCCTTCGCGCGTAACGGTCATGGCACGACGCATGGCGTCAATCTCGCACGGAGCCTTCAGGGTACGCAGGCGCTTTAATGCGAGCAGGATATTTTCAACCGTGAGGAACGGGTAGCCGGTCTTAATGGTCTGCGCGAAGCGGTGGGCTTCATCTAAGCCCTCGTCCGGCGTATGGCGGTAGAGGTCGAGGTAGACGCGCTGCACGTTGCCGCTGTTCAAAACACGGTGGATATCGTTTTCAAAATTCTCAACGAAGCGGATATCCGTGATACCGGACTGCGCCATAACTTCATCGGCTTTCGGTCTGCGGCCCGTCCAGCGCTCTTTCATGAGATCCGGCGGGAGGATATAGATGGATTCCTGCACATTGCCGCCGATTTTTGTGACGACCAACACGAGCCCCGCGAATTTGATGCCCGTTAAATACAGGAAATTGCGGTTTGTGAAGAATGTATAGTACGCATCGGCGCTCTGGCGCGGTGCGCTGCCGGAAAAGAACACGGCTGCGCTGCCGTCTTTCATTTCAGCGTACAGGCGCTGACGGTTTGCCTTGTGGAATTCTGCTGTCATGATAATCCCTCCGAATCTTTTTAGTGCTTATTTATATTTTCTAACGACTCGTTTCTACGAGTCGTTCAGGAACCCCATTGACTGGGTTTCCTGCGGCTAAACAGTTCACCGGACTGTTTAGCCTACCTTCCTAGTCCTAATGTAGGCAAAAGAATTTCGTCGTCTGCGGACGACGAATCAGGGCTCTGCCCTGATAACCCGCAAGTTTTCTAAAGAAAACTTGACCAAAGACTTTGTTTGTCGCTTCGCTATGTTTACTTTAGCTTTGCTGCAAGTGCGACCCAGCCTTTTTCCTCTTTGCGGTCGATGATCTCGAATTTATCCGCGAGGCACGCCAAAACGTCGTCTTCCCTTGTATCGATGATGCCGCTCATGATATAGACGGTATCGGGTTTCATGAAGCGCGGGGCATCTTTTGTGAGCAAAATCACGACGTCTGCGACGATATTCGCGACAACGACATCGAATGTGCCGGTAACCTTATCCGCCAGATTGCCGCAGATGCCGGTGAACTTATCGCCGACGTGGTTGATCTCTGCGTTTGCAACGGCGGTCTTGACAGCGAGAGCATCAATATCGACGCCAACGGCGCTGCCTGCGCCGAGCAGCAGACCGGCGACGGACAAAATACCGCTGCCGCAGCCCATATCAAGCATGGTATCGCCCGGCTTTACATACTTTTCGAGCAGTTCCATACAAAGGCGGGTCGTTTCATGCGTGCCGGTACCGAACGCGAGGCCCGGCTCCAGATGCAGCACAACGCGGCCACCTGCTTCGTACTCGTCCTCCCACATGGGGCGCACAAGCAAGCGGTTGCCGACGGGGATGGGCTTAAAATACTTTTTCCAGTTGTTGATCCAATCCTCCTCCGCGCAGTTGGCGGCGGTAATGGTGTTCTCAATGCCAACGGCTTCAAAACGCTCTTTGAGGAAAGAAATGGCTTCCGCCGGGTTTTCCTCCGGGCTGATATACACATGGATGATGCTTTTGGTGCGGTCTTTTTTGAGAAGGTCTTCGTCAATGAGGTCGATATGCGCGATTTCCATCGCTTCCTCTTCTAAATGCGAATAGTCTTCAATATAAATACCGTAGGGCACGACCATCTGCGCAATGTCGCCCGCGCGGTCCGTATCCGCCGCGGGAATGGTGACCTGTAATTCGGTCCAGTCTGCGTTTACCTGATCTGTCATACTTTTTAACTCCTGTTCTCTTTTTATAAAATGCAGAAAATTATCCATACATTTCTCATATAAGCTGATTATACAACGCGCCCGGAAAACTTGCAATAGGAGGCCCTGCGACAATCATGACAAAACGCAAATTTCTGCTGCAAGGCATCGCTTTAACGGCATTTTCACTGTTTTTCCGCATTACGAACATCGGCTACCGTGCGTATTTATCGGGCAAAATCGGCGCGGAGGGCATGGGGCTTTACCAGCTCATCTTCTCCGTGTTCCTGCTCGCCATCACGCTTTCCACTTCCGGCATCAGCTTGGCCGTGACGCGCATGGTGACGGCAGCCATTGCGGCGAACCGCCGCTGCACGGTGCGCAGCGTGGTGACGCAGTGCTTTTTGTTCTGCCTGACGGTGAGCTGTACCATTGCGGTTTTGCTGCTGTGCTTTTCGGATTTTGCCGCCGCGCATATTTTGGGCAACGCCGGCACAGCGCCGTCTCTGCGCATTTTGGCGCTTGGGCTGCCGTTTATGTCGCAGTGCACGTGCATGAAGGGATATTTTTTAGCAGTGGACGAATCGCTTTCCACCTCATGGAGTGACGCGGTGGAACAGGTGCTGACGATTTTCTCCGCCGTTGTGCTGTTCTGGTATTTTGCGCCGCAGAGCATAGAAGCCGCGTGCTTTGCGGCGATGATTGCTTCAACATTCGGAGAAGCCGTCTCGTTTTTGGCGGGATTCCTCATTTACCGCCGCAGCTTAAAGCGCAACACGCCGAAAGAAAAAGAGCAGGCGACGGGCGTTCTGCACGGGATGTTCCACATTGCGGTGCCGTGCACGCTTTCGAGCGCGGCGCGCAGCTTGCTTTCAACGGCGGAAAATCTGCTCATCCCTCGCGAGCTCGGGCGGTACGGGCTCAGTCGTGCGGCTTCCATGTCCGCCTACGGTTTATTACAGGGCATGGCAATGCCGATGCTGTACTTTCCGTCTTCGTTTTTGACGTCGTTCGCGTCTTTGCTCATCCCGAAAACGGCGCGGGAATTTGAGCTTTCGCACCGCAGGGCCGTGTGGCACATCACGCAGCGCGCGGTGCACGCGGCCCTGCAGTTCGGCATTTTCTGCGCGGGGATCTTCTTTGTTTTCGGCAGTGACTGGGGCGAAGCGTTTTATAAGAGCCGGGAAGCCGGGGCATACCTCAAAATTTTGGCGCCGCTCGTACCGCTTTTGTATCTGGATGTCGTGGTGGACAGTCTTTTAAAGGGGCTTGACGAACAGCTGAACTCCATGAAATACAACTTTTCGGATTCGTTTCTGCGTGTGCTTTTGATTCTGCTTTTCATGCGGTTTGCCGGTATGCGGGCGTACATTGCAATTTTGTTTTTCTCGTCCATCTTCAACGCGATGCTGAGTGTACGAAGATTATTAAAAGTCGCCGATGTGCATATTGGGCTATTGAAAAGTGTAGTGATGCCGGCGTTTTTCGCACTGCTTGCCGCGAATGCAACACAGTTTTTATTGAAAAGCATTCCGCTTTCGGGTATTCCCCTTGTTTTGCTGCAAACGGCGGTTTGTGCAGGGCTTTATGCCGCTTTGCTGTTCCCGTTTTTAAAGCTATGCACGTATCATACGGACAAAAAGCAAACCGTTAAAACATAAAAGCGGCGCTCCGACAGGTTGCCCTGCCGAAGCGCCGTGGTTTTATTTACGTGTTGTCAGAAAGAACTCAGATCCAACGGGTCTCGGTCATCTTCGGCTCGAAGATGATAGCGGACTTCAGGGTCTCAACAGCCTTCATAAGGCCCTCGTTCTGGCTCATGAGGCTATCCTCATGCTCAATGCTGATGGCATAGTCATAGCCGACAAGGCGCAGAGCGCTGATGATGTCCTTCCAATAGAGCAGATCGTTGCCGTAGCCGACGCTGCGGAAGATCCAGGAGCGGTGTGCTTCGTCTGCATAGCTCTTCGTGTCGAGCGCGCCGTTCTTTGCCATGTTGTACTTATCGAGACGGGTATCCTTTGCGTGTACGTGGAAGATTGCGTCGCCGCCGAGCTCACGGATAACAGCAACCGGATCCATGCCCTGCCAAATGAGGTGGGACGGGTCAAAGTTTGCGCCGATCTCCGGGCCCACAGCCTCACGGAGCTTGAGGAGCGTCTCCGTGTTGTAAACACAGAAGCCCTGGTGCATTTCAAGAGCGATCTTGTTGACGCCGTGCTCTTTTGCGAATGCTACAAAATTCTTCCAGTAATCGACAAGAATCTTCCACTGATACTCGAGGATCTTACCGAAATCGTCCGGCCATGCGCACACAACCCAGTTCGGATACTGAGAGGTCTCGCAATCGCCCGGGCAGCCGGAGAAGCAGTTGATCTGATGCAGGCCGTATTTTTCAGCCATCAGAACTGCGTTGCGCATGTCCTTATCATAAGCCGCAGCCAGTTCCTTATTCGGGTGGATCGGGTTGCCGTGGCAGGAGAATGCGCTGACTTCCATATCATACTTCTTGATGGTATCGCAGAACTCCTGATACTTTGCTTCATCGTGGAGCAGAACTTCCGGATCGCAGTGATCTTTGCCCGGATAGCCGCCGCAGCCGATTTCGACCATCTGAATGCCCATGGACTTGAAATACTTCAGTGCGTCCTCAAGAGGCATGTTGCCTACAACATTGGTAAGTACGCCTAACTTCATGTTAAAACACTCCTTCTAATTGAATAAATCAAAAGAATAACAGATTGAATTGGGGCTTTTTCTGAAAGAGAAAACCCTGTTTGGCTTTATTGTACTATATTTCCTTGGTAAAATCAACATGGATTTGGCTTTTACGCCGCATTTTTTTGGAATTCCTTTCGGCAGATGTATTGAATTTTTGCGGTTTTCCGTCAAATTCACGGTAGAATTTCGCCGGGCCTTCCTCTATAATGAAAGTTAGCATTTTATTAAAGGCGGTATAGTTAAATGGAGAAGACCCAAAACTTTAAAAGCACCGTGTTTGCCTGCTACCGCGGGTATATCACGCAGGGCATTGTGAACAATCTCTCTCCCCTGTTTTTCGTGTTGTTCCAAAACAAATTCGGCATTTCGTATTCGCTGATTTCGGCGCTCATCCTGTGCAACTTTGTGACGCAGGTCATCACGGATATGCTTTCCGTTAAATACGTAGACCGCATCGGCTACCGAAAATCAGCGGTCATCGCACACGCGCTGGCGTTTTTAGGCCTTGTGATGCAGGGCACGCTGCCGAACGTGCTGCCTGTGCCGTATGTGGGTCTTGTCCTTGCGACGATTGTGAACGGCGTGGGCGGCGGCCTGATTGAAGTTATCATCAGCCCGATTGTCGATTCCTGTCCGGGAGACGCGAAGGCCTCCGCGATGAGCCTTCTACATTCGTTTTACTGCTGGGGACAGGTGGGCGTGGTGCTCATCACGACGCTTTTGCTGCGCTTGATCGGTGAGGACTTGTGGTTTATCATCCCAATTCTGTGGTCTTTGCTGCCGCTTTATAATTTATTCCGTTTCCTCAAGGTGCCGCTGATGCCCACCGTGCCGGAGGAAGAGAAAACACCGCTCAAAACGCTGTTTACCTCGAAAATTTTCCTCGTGGCACTGCTTTTGATGCTTTGCGCGGGCGCGAGCGAGCTTGCCATGAGCCAGTGGAGCTCGCTGTTTGCGGAGCGTGCGCTCGGCGTGACGAAGGTCATCGGCGACCTTTTAGGGCCGTGCCTGTTTGCGGTGTTTATGGGCATCGGCAGAACAATCTACGGCGTGTGGGGCGAGAAAATTCATTTAACGGGCGCGGTGGTATTCTGCGCCGCACTGTGTATTTTGTGCTATCTTGGTACGGCTTTATTTGAAAACCCGTGGCTTTCTCTGCTTTCGTGCGCGCTGTGCGGCTTTTCCGTAAGCCTCATGTGGCCGGGCACGTTCTCGCTGACCTCCGCCGCGTACCCGAAGGGCGGTACGGCGATGTTCGGCATTTTGGCGGTGTTGGGCGATGTGGGCTGCTCTGTGGGCCCGGCATTGATGGGCGCAGTGAGCGGCGCGGTTTCCGGCAATGCAAACATCGCCGCATCTTGCCCGAATCTCACTGCGGACCAACTCGGTTTAAAGAGCGGCATGCTGTTTTCCGCGGTTTTTCCGGCATTTATTTTAATCGGCGTTCTGTTGCTCACACGGTTTCATAAGTCTGCAAATAAAAAGCCAAACCCCAAAGCGGACTTGAGCGAAGAATAATTTATTGGCAGCAGGTAGAGAAAAAGTGCAACGCAAATCTCTTGCATTTGAATTTGCAAGGGATAAATTGTTGCACTTTTGCCAGATGGCTACCAAACAGAATTTGTGAATGCAAACCTCAAAGCAGTTTGCTTCCTGCACGCCTTCTATCCTGCGGCCTGTGTCAGCACACATGCCGTTGTGCTTTGCGACATGAACGGCAGACAAATGCCGCTCTCACCTGCGCCGACCAGCAGCTCCGTGCCGTTTTCTCAGGAGTCTTATACGTCAGATACTCACCGTAACAGTTGGGTTTCCAGCTCGCGAACGCGGCGAAGAATATCGACGGAATAGGACGGAATACGGCCGAGCGCATCGGGACCGACGTTCAAAAGGTAGTTTACACCCATGCCGTTGAGCTTCTGCTTGTTTGCAAGGATCTGCTCGGGTGTTTTCCAGTTGTGGTCGTAGTATTTGAAGCCCCATGTGTCGTTCAGCGTGGCCGCGGTCTCATAGAGGTTATACGGCGAATACTTGAAGCCGAACAGATCGTTCATGGACTGCATGTCCCCCGCGCGTTCTTTCGAGATCTCTGCCGGACGCTCTGCGGGAATCTCGTTATCGCCGAGAGAAACGTAATCATACACGCCATTGCCGAGGCGAGAGTTCACAAGGCAGTCCGGCTGATACTGCTTCACAAGGTCGTAAAGCTCCTGACTCTGCGCCTTTGTCATCACGCCCGGGGTGTCGAACCAGATCAGGCAGATGTCGCCGTATTTTGTCATGATCTCCTTCACCTGCGGCTTGATCTTCTCGTTAAAGCAGATGGAGTAGTCTTTGTTGTCTGCACCGGGGAAATCCCAGTTGTTATACCACGCCGTGCCGGCGCAGCCGGTGGTTTTGTCGTAGCCGCCGCCGTGCGGGTGGTGCCAGTCAAGCTCCTGCGAATAGTAAAGCCCCAGCTTTAAACCGTGCTTGTAGCAGGCTTCCGCCAGCTCTGCGATGAGGTCTCTGCCAAATGGCGTTGCTTTTTTGATGTTGTATGCATCGCAGTCGGAATCAAACAGCGCAAAACCCTCGTGGTGCTTAGAGGTAACCACAAAGTAGGTCATGCCGCATTCTTTTGCAAGCTTTACCCACTCCTCCGCATTAAAATAAACAGGGTTGAACGCACCCGCAAGCTGCTCCATTTCGCGGTTCGGGATGGCAAAGGCGGACTGGATCCATTCACCGTAGTCGTAGGGCGTACGGCGCCCTCTGTACTCACCGGCGAGCATGGAATAGAGTCCGAAGTGGACCATCATGCCGTATTTCGCTTCGCGAAACCATTCGATATTGTTCATGCCTTTTCTGCACGGCTGCCGACGAAAAAAATTGCGCAGCCGTGCTTCCTCCTTTGAGAATTTTTTGCGTGTCTTATTATAGCATACGGAACCGAATTTGTCTTGCAGTTTCTTTTGTACACGAGTGAAAAAAGCCATGCAGCGTGCTATGCTGAAAATAAAGACAAATCAAAGCGGAAAAAACGGAGGCATAGTATGGCGGAATATTTAGATATTGTAGATGAGAACGGGATCCCCACAGGCG
>OLPO01001850.1_pt1 | contig 13756 bp, 18 predicted proteins | sample 1672831 | NCBI WGS metagenome assembly OLPO01 (sample SAMEA3136728, study PRJEB25190) | human gut metagenome
AAAAAAAAAAAAAAATTCTACTTAGAAATTTTGTACAAGGTGAAAAATCAATTAAAGGTAAAAGAATCCACGTTGAGCCTTGTCCTTTATGCGGTGGTCACGATTGTTTCGATATTATGTTACCTGGAAAAGGTGGTAATACTCACGAAACATTTAAATGTTTTCAATGTAATCAATCAGGATCAATAATAGATTTTTATTGTTTAATTAATAATTTAAATTCTAAAAATAAAGAAGATGTTTCAAAGGCAATAAACAACCTTTGTAATGATTACGGAATAAATAATAATATAAAAGGTCAAAAGCAAACAGGAAAAGCCTCACAGAGCCTCACAGAGCCTCACAAGGCCATAAAAGAAAATAAGAAAGAATATGATTTTACAGATTTAGCTAATAAATTACATGAAAATCTTATAAATAATGAAGATGCTAAACAGTATTTCATTGATAGAGGATTAAGTGAAGATATCATAAAAGAATTCAAACTAGGTTTTGCAGCTAATGGAGTGAATGATGCTTTCAAAGATTATCCAGAGTTCAAGCAAAAGTATGAGCCTTTAGCTGAATGTTATAGATTTTTCATACCTATGTTTGATGATAAAGGCAAATGCAATTATATCTTATCAAGGATAGATAATACTCTACTAGAATTAAAAATAAAAAATGCTGAACTGTATAAGAATGATAGACAAGGAAAAGAAAATAAATATCCAAAGACAATGAATTTAAAAGGAGTACCAACAACAATATATAATTTAGATCAGGCTATGAAATCTGAAATAATATATATATGTGAAGGATGGTGCGATGCTTTAAGTATTGAGGAAGCAGGTTATAAGGCTGTAGCTTTAAACAGTGTTTCAAGTGTAAATTTACTCATAAAAAAATTGCAAGAATATAAAAATTATCAAAGCAAATTCTATGTAATTGCCTTAGATAATGACGAAGCAGGATGCAAGGCTAGAAAAGAATTAGAATCAAAATTATTAGAGCTAAAATGTAAAGTTAAACATTTATACATTGAAGGATCAGGATCAAAAGATGTTAATGACTTATTAGTAAATGCTAAAGAAATTTTATATGAAAATATATTTAGCATTGAAGATAGTATTGAAAAAGACAAAGAAGAATTACTTCTAAAAAATAGTTGCTACAATTATTTAGACACTATTTTAAATCAATTTATAAACAACAAAGATAAAAAGATACCATCAACAGGTTACAAATGCTTAGATGAAAATTTAGGTGGTGGATTATATAACTCTTTATATGTTGTTGGAGGTATTACAGGCTTAGGAAAAACTTCTATAGTATTAAATATAGTGGAGAATTTAGCAGCAGCAGGAGAGGACATTTTATTCATATCTTTAGAAATGAGTAGAGCAGAATTAGTGGCAAAATCTTTAGCAAGATATGTAAGAGAATTAACAGACACAAAATATAGAAAAGCTAAATATCTAAGTCAAAGAGAAATACAAAGTGGTAAATTTGATATAAATGACGGTGATTTTCAAAAGGCACTTTTAAAATACAAAGAACTATCTAAAAATCTATTCATACAAGAAGCAAATTTCAATTACAATACAGAAAAAATAAGAGAGGATATAATAAACCACAGACTTCTAAGAGGTAGATCACCAATAGTGGTAATAGACTACTTACAAGTATTACCTTGTTTGAAAGATTATATGGATGATAAGAAAAATATAGATTTTAACATAACAGAATTAAAGAGAATTTCAAGAGAATATGACACACCAGTAATAGCAATTTCATCAATTAACAGAGAATATTATAAAAAACCAATAGACTTTAATGCTTTTAAATCAAGTGGAAATATAGAATTTACAGCCGATGTAGTAATTGGTTTACAATATAGTTTCATGCAAGATATAGGAAACATGAAAGAAAATGAAATTATAGATCTTTACAAAGAAGAGAAAATAAAAAATCCAAGAGCAGTCCAAGCGGTGACCCTAAAAAACAGAAATGGCTCTATCGGAAATAGTACCAATTTCCAATATGAGCCGCAATACAATTATTTCAAGGAGGTATAAAAATGCCTCCTTATCAACAAAATTATCAAGAAACTTTTGAAATTGAATCTAAAAATAAACCACGTGATATTAATATTTTAAATCAGATTTTTAAAAATAGATATAGAATATTTCCAACTGAGGATGAACTTTTTCAATACAATGATTGCGACATGGTTGCAAGGAGCTTAGAAAAGCCTTTCGATACTAGATATACTTATTATATAGATAGAAAAACATCAAAGAAAAAGGCAAGAGAGTGGTTTATATTTGAACCTTATATACAATATCCTCCAAAAGAAAAATTTAAAAGTTGGAGTTTACATATACCGGCTGGAGGTAGCACTATATTAGATAAATTTTTAATCGCTTTTTTAGATGAAGAACAGGCGGTAATTGTAAGAAGAGATAAAATGATACCAATTATAGAATTAATAGAAAAAGAAAGGCCAGATTTAATAAAAATTCATGAAGAATTCAACGAAACAGGTAAAAGAAATATAAAATATATAATACCTTTACCGAGAAATCATAAATATCTTAAAATGATGAATCCAATAATTTTTAAAATGGATAGAAGAGGATGCTTTATAAAACAAAATAATTTTTAAATTCAGTAGGATTGCTATTAATTTAGTGATCCTTTTTTTGTTTGAGATAATTTCATTAATTGTAAAATATGCGAAATTAAGCGTCTTATTATTTCAGTAATAAAAAATAAAAATGTTAAAGGAATTTTATGTTAACAAATATTAATTTTGGAAAATATATTAAATGTAAAGCAAATAGAGTTATTATTCATATGCTTTATAGTTCGTTATACGACGTACAAAAAACAAGGAAATGAAACTTGAAATAGTGTGCATAGTGTACGTTTTACACGAAACTATGATATAATATAAGTAAGAAATCGAACTGTGGAGGTTTGTTATGGATGAAAAGGAAATGAGAGAACAAATAGAATCGATAATTGGAATCAAGATAGATAGCAACGAAGAAAAGACTATCGGAGAAGAAGTCAAAGAAATTTTAGATATAAAAGGAGAATAGATATGAATTATATAGATACAGTAGAACAAGCTCTGAAAAAGAGAGATACAATGTTAGCAAATAAATTTTCTGAGCTAGAATTATTAGATGTCAGAAAAGAGCAAATAGATGAAGAACTAAGAGAATCTGAAAAAGAATATTTCAAATTAGCAGATGATCTAGATAGAGTAGAATCCTACGAAAATAAGAAAATAGAAAAAGAAAATATAGATAAGAAAATAGCTGAAGTGAATAATCAGATTAGATTACTAGAAGCAACTTTTTACATAGATTATGACATTGAAGACATAGAAAAAGAATTAAAAAAGGTTATATCTGATAGTGGAGTATTGAAAGACCTAGAAAAAGTAGATAAGAAAATAAATGAGCTAAAAGCCTATGCAACTGAAATAGAAGCTAAGAAAAATGACATATCGCTAAAAGTTAGCGAATACATGCAACATATTATGTATCTTCCAGCGGAAAAACAAGATTTCTTCAAGAAAAAAATACAAGAGATACAAGAAAAAGAATTGACTTTGAAAATCGCTAATAGTGATATAACAGCTTTTCTGGATCACGTAAGTACCTACTACAGAAAGCATGAGAAAATATTCAAATAGATAAACTCCATAGAAAGGAGGTGAGAATATGTCAGATAATAAAACCTTAGAGGCAATCATTAAACTTAGAGATGAAATAAGCAAACCTTTAAAGGATGTTCAAAAGGCACTAGATAATACAAAGAAAGCAACCGAGCCAGTGTCCAAAGAATTAAGTAAACTACAAAAAATAATCAATACAGTTAAGCCAATTCTTTTGGCTGTAAAAGATAAAGCATCTCCAGCTTTACAAAAGGTAAAAAAATTAACTGATAAGATAATGAAAACCAAAATTATGTTAGCCGTAAAAGATAAAGTTAGTCCTACAATCAATAAAATTAAAGGAGTTCTTAAAAGTGTTACTGGCAAAGCCTGGTCAGCAATGTTGAAAGCTAGAGATAAAATAAGTCCTATAGTATCCAAGGTGCAAGGAGCACTTAAAAATGTCACAAGTAAAGTATGGAAAGCCATGGTGACAGTAAAGGATAAGGCAAGTTCTATATTGAATACCATTAAAACTAAATTAGCTGTATTGGCAGCAGGAGTTACTATTGGCATCAAGGCTGTGCTAGATACAACAGAACTTTCTAAAGAATATAATAGAAATCAAGCTGTAATCGCTGGAGCAGCAACTCAAGGTGGTTACAATACAAAAGATCTTCAATTGATGAGAAGAAGTATGTATGGATATACTGGTGATGATATGATGGCAACAAATGCAGTATCAAATCTAACTGGTATGGGACTAAATCTAAAAGATATGCAAAAGACTTTAGATGCAGCAACAGCGGTATGGACCAAATATGGCGATAGTATTCCAATAGAAGGACTTACTGAATCTATAAACGAAACAGCACAAGTTAGTAAGGTTACAGGTAACTTAGCAGATGCTTTGAACTGGGCAGGAGTTAGTGAAGATAGTTTCAACAAGCGATTAGAAGTAACTAAAACAGTTCAAGAAAGAGCAAAATTAATAAATGACACTCTTATAGGATCATACGGAAAAAGTAAGCAAATATACGATGAAAACACAAAAGCAATAAGAGCATACAATGAATCTCAAGATGCTGTAGCACAAAAGCAAGCTGAATTAGGAAAGACATTAGCACCAGTAAACACAATGATAAACAATGCTAAAGTAGCTTTAATGAATGGATTAATGCCTGTTATTCAAGAAATCACTCCAAAGGTGTTAGAGTTTGGAGAAAAAATAAAGAGTGCTTTTGAGAAATTCAGAAAATCAGAGGAAGCTAATAACTTGTTACAAGTATTCAGAGGAGTATTTGAAACAGTATGGAATGCTGCAAAAGCAGTAATAGAAGCAGTTTCACCAACTATAAAGAATATATTTAACTGGATTGGAGACCATGCAGAACAAATCAAAGGAATTATTCAAAAGTTAGGCAACATATGGAAGAACGTCTGGGGAGCTGTTGGACCTATTCTACAAGCAGCATGGAAAATACTCGAACCTATTTTAAGCAGCTTTGTAGATGCTTTAGATGCAGTGTTGTGGGTCGCAGAAAAATTATCTGGAGCACTTAATGGAGTATCTCAAGCATTTAAAAATATAGCTCAAGCATTTGGCAGAAAAGATGTTCAGAAAGCATTAAATGCATCTAATTCTGTGAAAACGGACCCTACGTACGGAGCTTATACACAAATTAAGGACAGAGCCATGGGACAAAGAGTAATTCCCAGAGATAATTTTCCTATCAATGCTCATCAAGGAGAAATGTTGCTAACGGCTAGAGAAACAAGACAATACAAAAAAGATAAAGGTAATACTCCTCAAATTAGTATAACAATGAACGGAACTATAATAAGAGAAGAAGCTGATTTAGATAGATTTGCAGAAAAATTAGTTAGAAAATTAAATCAGCAGAGAATTGTAACTGGATAAGAGGACTATATTAAGTTAGCAATATAGAGCCGTTTATTTTAGCAGAGATACGAGCTATTATAGACGGCTTTTATTATAGATAGAAAAGGCTTGAATAGCTTATAATTACTAAGATTAGGAGGTATAGACATGGCAACTAATAGGAAGCTATCATGGAGTAATGCAAGAGAAGTTAGAAGAAGCTTATCAGCAGTTAATAATATGTTGTTGAATGATAAGATTGAACCAGATAGAGCTAGAGCAATAGTGTACACAGCTAATGCAATACTACAAGCAATACGAATAGATGAACAAGAAAAGCAAATAGAAGAGTTAAGAGAGATATTAGAAGAGATCAAGGAGGAAAAGAAATGAATTATAAATTAAATAAAATGAAAAATGAGCTAAAAGCTATGAGAAAAGAAGATAATCCTTGTATTCCTCCAGATGATATTATGGAATTTGTTAGCCATCTAAGTAAGGAAGCAGCAGCGGATATTTTAGATAATGGATATGATCCAAAGACTGGAGAATTAATTTATAGTAAGCTAAAAACATTAACACTAGCTGAGATAGTAGGACCAGAGGCAGTTGCCTTAGTTGTTGGAACTGGAGATGGAACAAGAGTATTTATAGATGATGTATCAGACTGAAGAGGTGAAATTGATGGATTTAATAAAATTATATGAGCCAATTATTAAGTCAGTAATTAAGAAATATTTAGAGTATGCAAATAAGGTCGGTCTAGACTATGATGACTTGTATCAAGAGGCTTCTATGGCCGTACTACGAGCTAAAAATACATATAAAGATAATAAAGATATGAAGCTTGAAACATGGATATACAACAACATAGACTGGAGAATACAAAGAGTTTTAGAAGCTAATAAGAAATATGAAAAAATAATTAGTGTTAATTCAACAGTAGAATCAGGCGAAGGAAGTATAATAGAAATATTGGATATGATCCAAGACAAAGTTAATATTGCTTTAGAAGTCCAAGACAAAATCATGATGGAAACATATAAGGCTGAAATTACAGCTAATTTAGATAAAAAGAAAGCTGATGTAATGATATTGAAGTACTTCTACAATCAAAATAATAACTATATAGAGAAAGTATTGAATATTACTGGAATCTCCAATTATGTGCGTGAAGCAAGAACAACTCTCATAAGAAAATCTCTACTATTTCGAAATGAGTACAGACGAATACACCATATAGATGATTATTCTAATACAGAAAGATTAGCATTGATGTAGATAAAACAAAAGAACCACTTCATATATTGAAGCAGTTCTCTTGTATGAAAAGAAATTTCTCTAAAAAATAAAAGAAAATAATACAAACATATCACAGAAATACAGATTTGTATTAGAAAAAAATATCTGAAAAGGAGTATTCAAATATATTTTCTATATATATTATATCAGAAAATAGAAAAGTTTACATAATATAAAATAGATTTAAAAAATTTATATTCGCTTTATCTAATTTCTATGAAATAGAGCCTTCAAAGCATTTATTTTACTTGATAGAAAAAACACTTCGCACAATTTTAAAAAATATGTAACAAAACCACTTCGCACTCATATATTAAACTATCAAGAAAAGTCCTTCGCACTAATTGAAAAAGGATAACCTATCAGAACGTAGGAGTATTTTCAAGTTATTTCAATGCCTTTCATAAAGAGTTAAACTATAGTTCATCATTTACCATACGAAGGATTTTAAGAAGATGTAAATATATAATATAACTTATATATTCTTAGGAGGTTATTTTATGACTGCTAAAAAAGATAATGAAAACAAAGATAATCTACTACAAATGATATTCGACCATATTTGGTACAGTATTTTTCCAAAACCAAGGATAGGAACTATATCACAAGAAGAACTGGAAGAAGTCTTTCCATGTTTACCAGATAATATTAAATATAAATTGCCATCAAAAGAAGATAAAAAAAAATTTAGAATACCTATTGGAGAAAGTTTTAATAATAAAATAGTGTATTGGAATCCAAATTCTATTCCTCATGTACTTTGCTGCGGAGCAACTGGATCAGGAAAATCAGTAGCAACTAAGTCAATACTCACTTCAATTTTAAATATGTTTAATGAGGAACAAATCGAAATTACACTAATAGATTTTAAGATTATAGAGCTATTTGCCTTTAGGAACTGTAAACAGGTAATAAACTATGCTTATGAAGTGGAAGAAGCTTTAGAATTAATTTTAGAGACTTTAAGTGAGTGTAGAAATAGATATAAACTTTTTCAAGAATACGAAGTTACTAACCTAAAAGATTATAATAAAAAATCCAAGAAAAAATTAAAATATCAATTCATTTTTATAGAAGAATTTATAGTATTGAGCCAACATAAGAACGGCATTAAAATGCTAAATGAATTAATTTCACTTAGTAGAGCCGCAGGAATATTCCTCTATATATCTTGTCAACGTCCAGATCATACTGTAATAAGTCCTCTATTGAAAGCCAATACAGGAAATAAAATTTGTTTTAGAACTGAAGATAGTAAAAATAGTGCAATAGTGTTAGATAGAGAAGGAGCTGAAAACCTAAGAGGAAATGGTAATGGATTATTAAAACAAGGTAGCACTTTTACAGAGTTCCAAGGCTACTTCATAAGCGACCAAGAAGTTAAAAAATATATTTCACCATTTATTAAAAATAAATCTTGTACGAAGGAAAAAGCACAGCCTAAAGTTAATAATAATAATAATAAAATAGTAGATTTAAAATTTTTAGACAATTTATAATATAAAAGGCGGTGTTCATATGATAAGGTTGACATCAAGAGACGAAGCTATAATTCAATTTCTTAATGATTGTAAATGTGCTGATACTCAAACACTATGTAATATATTTTTTGACGGAAAGCTAAGAGCAGCACAACTGAGGCTAAAAGCATTATCAGATTACAAGTATATAAAGTTCTATCGTGAAAATGTCATATCACCAAATATCTATTATGTGCAGCGAAAACCTACGCAATTAAGACATAGCCTTATATTATCAAGATTTATCGGTAATCTATGTGCAGCAGGAATAGAAGTATTAAAATATAAAATACCAATGAAGGTAGGACCTATCATAGCTGATGGTTTTGTTTGTATTAATTATAACGATGATCCAAAAATATTTTTAGTAGAGGTTGAGAATAGTAAATATTTCACTACTTCAAAATACATTAACTTGAAAGAATCTTTTGCATATAAAGAAAAATTTCCAATAATGCCATCAATAATAGTAATAACTGATAAAAAAATCAAGTATGATGATAGACTGGACATAATACACCTTAATACAGATTTATCTAATATGGAAAATCTATTAATTAAACTTTAGTTCCTATTCCAGGAGCTTTTCTTTTGCTCGAATATTGTAGAATTAATTCTAAGACAAATAAAGGCACTTATAAGCCATTTTAATACTATCGTTAATAACTTATTCAATTGATTAAATAAAATTTATTAGAAGTTAAAATAAGAGGTCAATAAAATCCACTTTAAAAATAGAAAGCATAAAAAGACCACAGTTTGGCACTGTGGCATCCATTTAAAATATTTTAAAAAGTCTTTGAAAACTAAAATTACTTAAATTATAGTCAAATATTTTTAATTATATTCAAAATATAAAGTTATTTAATTTCATTAATGTACAAATATGAGAAATTGGACCTTCAAACGTTGTAATTTACACATAGTAATTTTTTTTAATTTTTTTTAAAAAATGTGTTGCAAAATAATCATAAAAATACTACTATTATATTAACAAATATGTAATGACAAAACTGTAATAACAATTCTAATAAAACATACCTATAAAAAGGACCAAAATAAATTCCTTCCACAGCTTAGGAAACCAAAAGAAAAAAGGAGGTGAATACCATGAAATATTTCAAAACATGGTTAATAGACAATTATTTAAAAGTAGATAACTATTTAGGAGATTTAGCAAAGGACATAAAATATGATAAAGATTTTCCAAGGACTAATGACAAAAATAAAATATATGATTACCTTAAAAATAGTGGAGCTTGTAAAGAGTGCCTTGATACTTTTAAAGAAGCTTATAAGATATACAATTCAATCAAATAAAAAAGCACTCAATCAATAAAATATTAATCAAGTGCTTTAGGTAACTGATATAGTTACCTCTTCCAATTAAATTATATCAGTCCTAGAGCCTGAAATCTAGGAGGTTATATTATGAAAATGAATAAAGAGATTATGAATACTATGACTGCTGAAGAATTAGAAGCAGCTGAAAAGGATCTATTAGAATGCAATATGCTATTAATGAAATATGATGAAGAAGAAAATGAAGAAGATTTAGACAGAATATATGAAATTATCAGTGAAATGGTAGCTAGAGGATTTAAATTCTAGGAGGTCATTGTAATGTTAAGCAAAATAATAGTTATATTGTTAGTATTAGCTATGGATATAGTAGATGGCTTCGGATATGTTACAGGAGTATCAACTATAGAAGCTATAGACCAATTAAATAATGCAACTTACTGGATTGAAGAAAACATTAATTTTTAGGAGGATTTTAAAATATGAAAAATAATGTTATAGATTTCAATAAAAAAAATAAAGAGTTAGTAGAAATGGCTAATTTTGCATTATCACTAGCAAAACAAAGCACTAGAAATGTGATACTAGATAGATTAGAAGCTGAATATGCCAACGTGAACATAATAACTAAAGATATAATTGAGGCCTTTATGATTGATTGTGCCAATGTTGCGAATGATTTATATTTTATAACAGCAAAAGAAGAAATTAAAATAGAAGATGCAACCTTTAGAAGTAATATAGTTAGAAAAACAGATGAAGGCCATGCTTTCACAATAGATGGAGTAAATGAATTAACACATCTTAAAAATATAAGTGATCCATTAGCTGAAGAAATAGGAATGTACACTACATTACTTACAAAACTTATAGCAGAAAAAGACAAAGTAGAAAAGAAAGTAAAGAAGGACCTATTATCAGAACAGAATCTTAGACAAATGCTAAAATATTATAGAGAGTTAGGAATGAAATTTGATAAAGAAGAAGTAAAACAATCTATTAAAGAAATGCTAGAGCAATATAATATAGTAGACTTAATAAAAAATAATTATATAAGCTAGATTATTTTTAGGAGGAGTAATTATGAGTGATATTTTTAAAGTATTTTCTACAATGGAGGATGAAAGCAATAAATTGAATGGAGTTGTGTCAATACTATATGCTGTAGCAGACGCTATAAATTACAGCTCTAGTGATCCAAAAGACTTTGCAGCAGCAATAGAATTAGCAGCAAGTACACTACAAGATTTCAGCATTAAGCATGAAGAATTAATCGAGCAAGGATGCGAATTGGTAAAAGAAAATAAATTAGAAGCTGTTAAATAGATATAAAAAAGGATTATCACGCTAGATAGTCCTTTTTTATTATTCTTCGTCATTGTACGAATATTATTAAATTTAATTTTTATAAAAAAATACATTTTTACCAATATTGAAATAATCTGGTAATATTTGGAATAAGTGCACTTATTCCAAATATTAAACAGAATAAATTTATATAAAAAAATTTGAACAATAGTTGTTTAAATGGTTACGGCGATTTTTAACATATAAAATTTAAGTTTAAAACAAATCATAACCTATGATATGTTTTAAGAGTTGTAAAATATGAATTATTTTTTATAAATAATTATAATTATATGTGTTTTGATATAGTAATTTTATACAATATTTAATTTCATAAATTATCGCAATCACGAAATAGAACCTTATAAGTATTGATTATATTATAATGAAATTTATTTATTGTATTTATTTATTTGTATTGACATAAAAAGCAATATTAAACTATAATATAATTAATAAATTAAGGAGGTAATATTATGAAAGTATATCCAATTTTTGAAAAAGAGAATAGAAGTAAAATAGAAATGCTTTTAAAAGCTACTAATAAGAGAAATTATGTATTATGGTTAGTAGGAACACAAACAGGATACAGAGTATCAGACATAGTAGGATTAAAAGTAAAGGATGTAAAAGGAAGTGCTATTACCTTGAAAGAGCAGAAAACAAAGAAAGACAGAACAGTAAAAATTAATAAAAAGCTAAGAGCAGCTTTAAAAGAATATACAAAAGATATGAAAGATAATGATTACTTATTTCCAAGCAGATTAGGCGGAGGAAATAGACATATATGTATAAGAAGAGTGCAACAAATAATTAAAAAAGTAGCTGAATTATGTGGCATAGAAGAAAATATATGCTCACACAGTATGAGAAAAACATATGCCTTTTGCTTATATAAAATCACTGGATCATTAGCTTTAGTTATGGAAGCATTAAATCATAGCAAAGAAAGTATTACTATAAGATATTTATGCTTATCAGAATTAATGATTAGTGATGCAACTGAGGCTATGGCAGATTATTAGAAAGGAGGTGAAATGGATGTTATTCAAAAAAGAAGAAAAGCCAGTATCTTGTTATTTACAAGTAAGAGTAAAAGAATCTGAGAAAGAAGCATTAAAAGAAATAGCTGATAAACATAATATGACATTAACAGATTTTATAAAAAAAGCTTGTAATGTTTATGCAGACATATTAGAAAAAAATGAAAAATAGGAGGAATTTTAAATGCAAGATAATGTATTTTTTAATCTTGATTATGATGAATTCACCTTAGAAGAACTTATAGAAAATTATTTTGAAAAAATAATAAATGCCGCAGTATCTCTGAAGATGAAATCTAATCTAGAAAGTATTCAAAGACATACTCAAGCTAGATTAATTGATTTGTTGTGTAATTTATTCGAAGGAGAAGGCTTCAACACTAAAACTAAAAAGTCTGTATTATATGAGAAATTAGAAAAAAAAGTAAGAAATATTTTTTTTAGAGTTCAGACAATAGCTAATGAAAATATGAAGTTAGTTGCGATAGAAAAAACTATGAAAGAAATTTCAAAAGAAGATGAAGAAAGATGTTTCCAAACAGTTGGTATGATGAGTTCTATGCTTAATAATGCAATTAAATGCAAGTTAATTTATAGATATGAGAAACTATTGCCTAAAAAGAGAAGTGCTGCATTTAAAAAGAATTATCCTATTTTAGAATCTTGTTTTAGAAACTATGAAACATACAAAATGAATGAAGAAGCTAAGAAAAAATATACTAAAATTCACAACAACGAAGGAATTAGCGATGTTGTTCAAAGCCTTCATAAATGCAAAATAGGCTATGATTATAATAATGTTGAAGTTAAATACTTGAATGGCAAAGGAACCGAAATAGAAATTGATATAGAAAATAAAAATGAATTTAATCCACTCGAGATAACAAAACAAGTATATGAGCTTATAGGACCATCACAGGCACAATTAATAATTTATATTATGAGTTTAGCTTATGAACAAAATGAAGGAGACAATGTAGAGAACTATTGGAGAGCTGATATAGATGTAAAAGAATACTGTAAATTAAGAGGTATTAAATGGAGACCAGAAACAGCACGTGAGATTTACAATGATATAGAAAACTTAAGTAAAATTATTGTTCAATATGAATATACTCCAAAAAAACCAAATAAAAACGGTAAAAAAAGTAAATTAGAAAAATCATCTCTATTTGCTAATCGTGGTATTCTAACAGAAGGAATAAATAAAGATGGCACTTGTGATAAACAAGTTGTCGGAGTTGCTTTAGGTAAGTGGATTGAAACTCTAAGAGTAGATCAATTTCAGTATATTAATAATGCCTTTTTTAAATACAGATTAAGAAATCAAGGAGGATTAGTAGTTCCTATTAGCTACTATATAAACTGCCAACATAGAAATAATTTCGTTAAAAGTAAAAATGGAGAGTTTAAAATTAAAGTTAAAAATATAGTTGAAAAATTGAATGTAGAAGAGCGAAGAGTAAAAGAAAAAGGTTATGATGCTACATTAAAAAAACCTTTGGAAAATATGTTGAACAAAATAAAAGATGCTGAAGGTTTTGAATGGCAGTATAAAAATGGAGTTCACAATTCAAGAAAATCCTTTGAGGATGATATTATAATTTTTAAAAATGGTAAGTTAGATAATTTATATATAAACAAAGGATTAACTAGAAAAGAAGCTAAGAAAAAATAATACAAAATTTCAATGTTTAAAAGCTCTTTTTCG
>OLPO01001851.1_pt1 | contig 13747 bp, 9 predicted proteins | sample 1672831 | NCBI WGS metagenome assembly OLPO01 (sample SAMEA3136728, study PRJEB25190) | human gut metagenome
ATGCTGCAAAGACATTTGATATTATCTGGGCAATGACAGAAGGCGGCCCCAACAGTTCCTCTGAGACGATCAGTATTGTTATTTATAAGACCCTTGTAAAATACAATAACACAGGATATGCCAGTGCGATGGCTGTTATCTTTATCATAGTTCTTGTGGTATTCACTTTAATATTCATGCAGAGTTTATGGAATCCAAAGAAAAAATAAAAACTGTTGAGAAGGTATTAAACAGTAATTATTAAGGATTTCAATAAGGAGAAGAAAATGAAAAAAGGTAAGAGTATCAAACTGAAAATAGCAATTGTTATTTCAATAATTGTTACACTATTCTGGTTGATTCCATATATTTATGTAATCTGCTGCTCATTTAAACCGGGATCAGAAGTGGTTGCAGTTCCACCGTCCTTTCTGCCTAAAGTATTTTCAACAGAGAGTTTTTCACAACTTTTTTCCAGAATGGATGCAGCGAAATATTTGATCAACAGTCTGACTGCAGCTGTAGGCAGTACACTGATCGCGGTAATTTTGGGATCTTTGGCTGCATATGCCATTCAAAGATCAGGAGCAAAGTTGTCTGTATGGCTGGTAGTTCTGATCTTGTGTCTGAAAATGATTCCAACTTCCAGTATTGCAGTTCCAATTTATGAAATCATCTGTAACCTGGGACTTTATGATACCAAGATTGCACTGATTATTGTCTATGCAGCTGTCAACATGCCTTTTGTTATGTGGACCATGCTTAGCTTTTACGAAGGAATATCATCAACTCTGGATGAAGCGGCATACGTGGATGGTGCAACCAGTCTTCAGACTTTCCGAAGGATTATTTTGCCAATCTGTACGCCTGGACTTGCAACTGCATTTATATTTACATTGTTTCTGGCATGGAATGATTTCCTGCTTTCATTGCTTCTGACAAGCATTAATGCCAAAACATTTACCGTAGGAATTGCAGGTTTCCTATCTAAATATAATCAGGATCTTGGACCAATGTGTGCCGGTGCTTTCCTGTTCAGTTTTCCGGTAATGATTTTGTCCATGTTTGCGCAAAGATACATTGTTCAGGGAATGACTGCCGGAGCTGTAAAAGGGTAATGGTATGGAGAAAATAGTGACTAAATTATTAATGAACGAAAAAATTGCAAAAGCACAAAAAGAAATAAATGATAAAAAGAAGTATGTGGAAAATGGAAAAATGCGTCAGCATTACCATTTAATGCCTCAATGTGGATGGATGAATGATCCAAATGGACTGATTTATTTTAAAGGGCAGTATCACGTTTTTTATCAGACAAATCCATATAGCGGTTTCTGGGACAGTATGCACTGGGGACATGCTGTCAGCAAGGATCTTCTTCACTGGGAATACCTCCCTCTGGCACTGGCACCAAGTGAGGTATATGATGATTTTCAAAAGGGCGGATGCTTTTCCGGAAGTGCCATTGAACATGATGGGAAAATGTATCTGTTTTATACAGGAACAGCTAATCATGGACATGGAAATGTGCAGACCCAGTGTCTTGCCATAAGTGAGGATGGTATTCATTTTGAAAAATATACCGGAAATCCACTGATCACTGTTCCGGAGGGAATCGAACCGGACTCATTTCGGGATCCAAAGGTATGGAAGCATGAAGAAAAATATTATATGGTGATCGGAGGAAGCCGCAATCACAGAGGACTGGCTCTGATTTTTGAATCTGAAGATCTTTATCACTGGAATTACTTAAATGTACTGTCAGAAAGCCGTGGAGAATGGGGATTTATGTGGGAATGTCCGGATTTCTATCCATTAGGAGATAAGTACGTTCTCACATTTTCACCGATGGGATCAGGGGATCATACCTCTGTATATCTGGTAGGGGATTTTGATTATGAAACCGGCAGGTTTGATTCTCATGTAAGTGGAGAAATGGATTGGGGGTTTGACTATTATGCACCACAGTCCATTGTAACACCAGATGGAAGACGGCTGGTCATTTCCTGGGCAAATGAATGGGAATGGATGCCGCTTTTTAAGGATTGGGGACCTACCTATCAGGAGGGATGGTGTGGTTTCTTTAATCTGATTCGGGAAGTAAAACTTGGTAATGATGGTACATTGCAGTTTGTTCCAATAGAGGAAATGAAGAATATCCGTGAAGACGGGTTCTGTCAGGAAGAAATGCTGATAACAGAAGATCCGAAGCAGTTAAAAGCAGGAGACGGGATCAGCTTTGAGATGAAATTTGTGTTTGATCTTAAGAAAACAGACGCAGACAGTATAGAAATGAAATTTAGATGCGGTGACGGAAAAGAAACCTGCTGTATCTTTGATTTGAAAAATGGAGAATTGTCTGTGGACAGGCAGAATTCTGATGGATGGAGCACAGGTGTATCCAGAAGTGTGCTGTTGGTTAATGATAAAAGCGAACTGGATGTTCATATTTTTTCTGATCAAAGTTCTCTGGAAATTTTTACAGATCAGTATCGGAATAATCATTCAAACAATATTTTTGCAGGTGATCAGCAGGATCAGTTGAGTATTTCAGCTCATGGCGGAAAAGCAGTGATCAGAAATTATGAATCATATAAATTAAAAGACTGTTTCAGGAAAGAGTGACCGGAGGGATAAAAATGGCTGGTAAAAATTACTATGATGTGACAGACTGGCATGTTGGTAATCCGTATACGGATATTGGAGAAGTGATCAACAGCATCCTTGCAGATATTAAAAGCAGACAACAGGAAACGGATGTGAATGATGAGGGAAAACCAGGTGCGGTTATTTATATTCCTTCTGGGGATTATCACCTGAAAACTCAGGTAAAGATTGATATAAGTTATCTGAAGATCCAAGGCTCCGGACATGGATTTGTGTCGTCCAGTATCCGGTATAATGTACCACAGGAACAGTGGAAAGATCTTCATGATATTTGGCCTGGAGGCAGCAGGATCCTGGTGGATCTGAAGCCTGAGAAAAACGACGAAAGATCAGGAGCGGCATTTTTAGTAGAGCGTGAAGGAGATCCAAGAATCAGTTCTGTGGAATTTGAAAATTTCTGCATAGATGGGCTTCATTTTGTAGATGATGGGAATGGAGATCCTGAGAATACATATGTAAATGGAAAGACCGGGATTTATGTTGCCAGTGCACAGGATTCATTTAGAATCACAGGTATGGGAATCATATATCTGGAGCATGGCGTGACTCTTTACAATTCAGATGCACTGTCTGTACATGATAATTTTATCGCAGAATGTGGAAATTGTGTGGAACTTCGGGGTGCTGGACAGGCATCTAAGATCACAGACAATCTTATGGGTGCAGGATACAGAGGTCATTCAATTTATGCAGAAAATTTCGGAGGCTTACTGGTTGCTTCCAACAATATTTTCCCCAGGGGCAGAAGCATTGTTCATTTTAGAGGTGTGCTTAGATCCTCTGTAACAGCCAACAGGTTTCACTCTTTTTATCCTGGCATGCTGATTTTGGAAGATTGCAGGGAAAATCTGGTATCTTCTAATCATTTCCTGAGGGATCATGAGCCGTGGCCGCCTATGCAGGGATATGATAATGGGCTGAATGATGATTATGGCCTTATTCATATAGAGGGAAGCTGCAACTCTGTGATCAGCAATCATATTTCTGAAACCATAGAAATGCAATATTTAAAACCGGCAGGGATAAAGCCTGTGGTGATCCGCCTGGTTTCCGGAACAGAAAATTACGTTGCCTGCAATCATATTGTAGCGACTACACAAGCAGACAAAAAAGAAAAAGAAGGGGATTCTTCCTGCTTCGATGCACAGGTGGGGGCTTTGCTTAGCATGAATGAACTGGTAAGACTTTCTGTGGATGCTGTGCGCGTAGATGCAGCGTCTTCTGATAACGTTATACTGGATACATGCAGGGAAAGCGAAGCAGCAATGGATTTTGACATCAATGTATTCAGAGGGATTCCGGGAAAATAAGAAACAAATTAAAAAAATAAACAGATAAAATATAAGGTTTGAAACTGAAAACGGTTGTCTGATTTCGCAAACAGAATTTGCGTGATCAAGGCAACCGTTTTTTGTTTCTGTCATTTATCTGTCAATTTGGAGAAGTTGATTATCCTATCTTTTGGGTAGAATCGACGGAACATTAGTAGTATAATAAAGGGAATTAAAGCAGACGGATTTGATACCCGGGCTGTCACAAATACACATGAAGAAAAGAAGGGAAACCATGAAGAAGAAGTTTTTAGCAGGTATTTTAAGTTTTATGCTGGCAGTGCAGCCGGCTGCGATCTGCCAGGCTGAGGAAGTGGCCGGCAGTGAATTCACTGCAAGCGAGACAACTGACAGCGAAACTGCTGAGAGTGAAGCAGGCAGCAGTGAAGCGGATGAGAGCGAGCCAGAAGGAGATTCTTCTGCCACACCTGTAACAGGGGAAGACCAAACATCTGTTTAGGATGTTGAGAATCAGGATGAAGTTACTGACGCAGAGGAGGGTTACGATGTTTCCGGGGAAGATTCCCAGGAGGGAGATGTAGTTTTTGAAGATGTGGAGGAGGATGCGGATACAGATCTGTTTTCTTCCGGTGAGAACGAAGGCACCAAAAGCTATGATGCAGGAAATGGCATTACCGCCACACTTGTAAATGGAGTATTCACAGTCAGTGGCTCTGGAGCAATGAAGGATTTTGCGGATTCAAAGAGTGCCCCCTGGAAAGATGATGTAGGACAGATCAGTACGATTATTATCTCCCCGGGGATTACTCGTGTAGGCGATTACAGCTTTATAGAATGTGGCTCCCTGCGTGAGATATCTTTGCCTGAGGGGCTTGTATCCATTGGTGAAGCAGCTTTTTACAATGCATATAATCTTCATTCAGTAACACTGCCACAGTCTCTTCAGGTGATCGGTACAGCAGCTTTTGCAGACTGCATCAATCTGGAAACATTGAATATGGGATCACAGGTTCGTGAAGTAGGAGAGTATGCTTTTCAGCAGACGGCGATTACTTCTTTTCATTTTCCAGCATCCCTGACTACGTATGATCCGCTGGCATTTTTCGGATCCAGTATCAGCCAGTATACAGCAGACAGTCAGAATCCGTCCTTTAAAGCAGAAAATGGTGTTCTTTTTACAAAGGATGGAAGCACATTACTGGATTATCCAACTGGGAAAAGAGATACTTCCTATGCGATTCCAAATGGAGTTGTAACGGTAGGAGGTTCGGCTTTTATCAAAAATACAGCCTTGCAGCAGGTATCTATTCCAGCTACTGTGACAACCATTGGAGACTGGGCATTTGCCAGATCTGGTCTTACATCTCTTACAATTCCGGATACTGTGACAACCATTGGATACGGCATTGCGCAAGAGTGCAGAAGCCTTGTGACAGCTTATGTGGGAAATGGGGTAGCTGTTCTTCCATACAGAACCTTTGAGCAGTGTACAAGTCTTACTACAGTAACTCTTGGAAGTAATATTAAGGAATTTGGCACAAGAATCTTTTTTAATTGTACAGCCCTTACTTCTGTAAATCTTCCAGAAGGACTGGAAAATATTGATGTAGCAGATTTCTGGGGATGTAAATCTCTTACATACCTTAAGGTTCCTTCTACTGTGAAAAAGATTGAAGCAGGAGCGTTTAGCGGATGTACCAATCTGAATGTGGATTATCCTTCTCACCTTACACAGATGGAAGATGGGTCTTACCTGACGGTGGAAACCTTATATTATTCAGGAAATTACCATTACGCTGATGCATATCGGGTGTTGGATATTGTAAATCAGGAACGTGGCAAAGAAGGTCTGGCACCTCTTGCCATGGATGAAAGCCTTTTGGAATCAGCCATGCTCCGTGCTGTAGAAACATGTCTTGATTTTTCACATACAAGACCAACAGGACAGGATTGTTTTACAGCCAATGCAAAGGCAAGCGGAGAAAATATTGCTGCAGGAAGTACATCTGCTACCGGAGCTATGAATCAGTGGATGAATTCCGCCGGACACAGGGCTAATATTATGTCATCCGGATATAAAACCATCGGTATTGGCTGCTTTGAACAGGGCGGTACAAAATTTTGGGTTCAGATGTTTGGCACAGAAGAAACGGCTGCTTTTTCAAAACCGGCAGATAAGAAGGTAAGGGTAGCAATTCCAATAGATCCACAAAATTACCAGAAAAGCTTTTATTTAGAGTGGGAAGACCGGGGCACTGCCAATATGTCTCAGGGACAGAAAAGGATTCTGTGTGCACGGATCGAAAATCCAGGGTGGGACTGGGTATATTCCAGACCGGATCCGGATTCTTTCACATGGACCAGCAGCAATCCGTCTGTGGCAAAGGGGGACAATGAAGGAAATGTTACGGCTGTAGCGGAAGGAAAGACAGTGATCACTGTCAGTGGCGCCGGATTGTCCGGATCTGTGAATGTAGCAGTAAAAGGTAAGCTGGTTGTTGCAGCGAAAACCATTCGCCTGAACAGAAAAACACTGAGTCTTCTGAAGGGAAAAAAAGCAGTTCTGAAAGCGACTACAACACCGGCAAGAGCCAATGAAACTCCAAAGTGGAGAAGTTCCAATACCAAGGTGGCGGTTGTAAGCAAGACCGGAAAAGTAACAGCAAAAAGAAAAGGGAAGGCTGTTATAACGGCAACTCTTTCCAATGGGAAAAAGGCTTCTTGTACTGTGACGGTAAGGGAGATCCCGGCAAAGCGGATCCGGCTGAATCTGAAAAGCATTACTGCATATAAGGGATACCGTTTTACAGTAAAGGGCAGATTAACGCCAGGCAATTCTACAGACAGGATAACCTGGAGGAGCTCCAATACCAGAGTTGCAGCTGTTTCTTCCAAGGGCGTAGTAAGGTTGAAGGCCAATGGAAGGGCAACCATCACTGCCAGAACCACCAGCGGTAAGAAAGCTACCTTGAAGGTACGTGTGGGAAAACGTAAGAAAGTGGTAAAGAAATAAAATAGCAAAAGAAAAAATAGAAAAAATAGAACAGTAAATTTCAGTTTTAAAAATATGTAAAATAAAACAGGTTCTGGGCTTTATCGTGAATGAGTGATAAGGTCCGGAACCTGTTTTGTTGTATCCGGTCGGCGAAATTTTGCGATTTTCATGGCACGCCCTTTGTTTTTGTGTTATAATAAATTTGAGTTATTGGGCTTAAAAACAGCTCAGGCCTGAGAGGGCCTTTATTATAGAAAACGGGAGGAACAACATGGGCGTAGAGAATACGGAATACGGAGCGGACCAGATCCAGATACTGGAAGGACTGGAAGCAGTACGCAAAAGACCCGGAATGTATATCGGAAGTACATCCAGCCGTGGTCTCCATCATCTTGTATACGAAATCGTGGACAATGCCGTAGATGAGGCACTGGCTGGTTACTGTACAGAAATAAATGTAGCGATCAATCCTGATAATTCCATTACAGTTGTAGACAATGGACGAGGTATTCCGGTAGGAATCAATCATAAAGCCGGCATTCCAGCTGTCGAGGTGGTATTTACCATTCTTCATGCCGGTGGTAAGTTTGGCGGTGGAGGATACAAGGTATCAGGAGGTCTTCACGGTGTAGGTGCATCCGTTGTTAATGCACTTTCTGAATGGCTTGAAGTATCAATCTGCAGAGATGGAAAGAGATATGAGCAGCGTTACGAGCGTGGTAAGACAATGTATCCGCTTAAGGAAGTTGGAGAATGTGGTGATTCTACCGGAACTACTGTTACTTTTCTTCCGGATAAGCAGATTTTTGAGGAGACTGTATACGATTACGATATCCTGAAACAGCGTCTCCGTGAAATGGCTTTTCTTACCAAAGGTCTGAAGATCATTCTTACTGATAAGCGGGAAGGTATGGAACGGGAGAAAACTTTCCACTATGAAGGTGGTATCCGTGAATTTGTAACTTATCTGAACAGAAGTAAAGAAGCTCTTTATCCGGAAATCATTTACTGCGAGGGTGAGAAGGACGGTGTGGCGGTTGAAGTTGCCATGCAGCACAATGATTCTTATACAGAGAATACTTACGGATTTGTAAACAATATTAATACTCCTGAAGGCGGTACCCATATTACTGGTTTCAGAAATGCCATTACAAACACATTTAACGATTACGCCAGAAAGAATAAGCTTCTCAAGGACAGCGAGCCGAACCTTTCAGGTGATGATATCCGAGAAGGCCTGACAGCTATTGTCAGCGTTAAAATTGGCAATCCGCAGTTTGAAGGCCAGACGAAGCAGAAACTTGGCAACAGCGAGGCCAGAGGAGCTGTAGACAGTGTTGTAAGCAAACAGCTGGAGATTTTTCTGGAACAGAATCCTGCTGTAGCCAAGGCAACTGTAGAGAAATCTGTACTTGCCCAGAGAGCCAGAGAGGCAGCGCGTAAGGCTCGAGATCTTACCAGAAGGAAGTCTGCCCTTGACAGTATGTCCCTTCCAGGCAAGCTTGCCGATTGCTCGGACAAGAATCCGGAAAATTGCGAAATCTATATCGTAGAGGGAGATTCTGCGGGTGGTTCTGCGAAGACAGCACGTAACCGTGCTACACAGGCTATCCTACCTCTTCGAGGAAAAATCCTGAACGTAGAGAAAGCCCGTCTGGACAAGATTTATGCAAACAAAGAGATCAAGGCTATGATCACAGCCTTTGGCACCGGTATTCATGATGATTTCGATATTTCCAAACTGAGATATCACAAGATCATTATTATGACTGATGCCGATGTTGACGGTGCCCACATTGCCACACTGCTTCTTACATTCCTGTACAGATTTATGCCGGAACTGATCAAGCAGGGCTATGTTTATCTGGCACAGCCGCCGCTGTACAAGATCGAGAAGAACAAGAAGGTATGGTATGCTTACGATGACGATGAGCTGAACGCCATCCTTACAGAGATAGGACGAGACTCCAACAATAAGATCCAGCGTTACAAAGGTCTGGGAGAGATGGATGCAGAGCAGCTTTGGGAGACTACCATGGATCCTGAGAAGCGTATTCTTCTCCGCGTTACAATGGATGAGGCAGCCACCTCCGAAATTGACCTTGTATTTACTACACTTATGGGTGACAAGGTAGAACCAAGACGTGAATTTATCGAAGAGAATGCACGCTTTGTAAAGAATCTGGATATCTAGGGGAGATAGAACAATATGGATGACAAGATTTTTGACCAGGTCCATGATGTGGATCTGGAGAAAACCATGAAAGAATCTTACATCGAATATGCTATGAGCGTTATTGCCTCAAGAGCACTTCCTGATGTAAGAGATGGTTTGAAACCGGTACAGCGTAGAGTGCTGTATTCTATGATCGAATTGAACAACGGTCCGGATAAGCCACATCGTAAATGTGCCCGTATCGTTGGTGATACTATGGGTAAGTATCATCCTCATGGTGATAGCTCTATTTACGGAGCACTTGTAAATATGGCACAGGACTGGTCTTTCCGCTATACTCTTGTTGACGGACATGGAAACTTCGGTTCTGTGGATGGCGATGGCGCAGCTGCCATGCGATACACTGAGGCCCGCCTGAGCAAAATTTCCATGGAGATGCTTGCTGACATTAATAAAGATACTGTAGACTTCCAGCCAAACTTTGATGAAACTGAGAGAGAGCCAAAGGTGCTTCCTTCCAGATTCCCGAACCTGCTGGTCAATGGTACTACAGGTATTGCTGTTGGTATGGCTACCAATATTCCGCCTCACAATCTTCGTGAGGTTATTAATGCTGTTGTAAAAATTATTGACAATACCGTCGAGGAGCAGAGAGAAACCACAATTGAAGAGCTTCTTGACGTTGTAAAAGGCCCGGATTTCCCTACAGGAGCTACTATTCTCGGAAGAAGGGGAATCGAGGAGGCATACCGCACAGGCCGCGGAAAGATCCGTGTACGTGCAGTATCAAATATTGAGACCTTACCAAATGGAAAATCACGTATTATCGTTACGGAGCTTCCATATTTGGTAAATAAAGCCCGGCTGATCGAGAAGATCGCAGAGCTTGTCCGTGATAAAAAGATTGATGGAATTACCGACCTGAATGATCATTCCAGCCGTGAGGGAATGCGTATTTGTATTGACCTTCGTAAAGATGCCAATGCAAATGTTGTTCTGAATCAGCTGTACAAGCATACCCAGCTGCAGGATACTTTTGGCGTTATTATGCTTTGTGTGGTACCTCAGGGCGACAGCCTTGTACCAAAGGTACTGAATCTGAAAGAACTTCTGGAGCATTATCTGGCTCATCAGGAGGACGTTGTTACCAGAAGAACCAAATATGATCTGAATAAAGCACAGGAACGTGCCCACATTTTGGAAGGCTTGCTGAAAGCTCTGGATAATATCGACGAAGTTATCAGGATCATTCGTGCTGCACGTAATGTTCAGATTGCGAAGCAGGAATTGATGGACAGATTCGAATTGACGGATGTGCAGGCTCAGGCTATTGTAGATATGCGTCTGAGAGCTCTCACCGGTTTGGAAAGAGAGAAGCTGGAAGCAGAATATGCAGAATTAGAAGAGAAGATCCACAAATTCCTGGCAATTCTTGCAGACAGAAATCTCCTTCTTCGTGTTGTAAGGGAAGAAATCCTCGCAATCGCTGATAAATATGGCGATGAGAGAAGAACTGCCATCGGATATGATGTCTATGATCTTTCCACAGAAGATCTGATTCCAAGGGAAAATACTGTCATTACTATGACAAAACTTGGTTATATCAAGAGAATGACTGTAGATAATTTCCGCAGCCAGAACAGAGGCGGACGTGGAATCAAGGGAATGCAGACCATCGATGACGATTACATCGAAGAACTGCTTATGACTACTACTCACCATTATCTGATGTTCTTTACCAATACAGGACGTGTATACAGACTAAAAGCATACGAGATCCCTGAGGCAGGAAGAACTGCAAGAGGTACTGCAATTGTCAATCTTCTGCAGCTTATGCCAGGTGAGCGTATTACATCTGTTATTCCTATGCGTAAATTCGAAGAAGGCAAGTATCTGGTTATGGCAACTAAGGCTGGTCTTGTGAAGAAGACACCTATGGAAGAATATGCAAATGTACGTAAGACAGGTCTTGTGGCAATCACACTTCGTGATGATGATGAGCTTATTGAAGTTAAGGCTACAGACGATACAAAAGATATTATGCTTGTAACGAAAGACGGTATGTGCATCCGTTTCAAGGAGACTGATGTAAGAAGTACCGGAAGAAGCTCCATGGGTGTTCGTGGTATGAATCTTGATCCTGGAGATGAGGTTGTGGCAATGCAGCTGAATTCTCAGGGAGATTACCTGCTTGTAGTATCTGAAAATGGTATGGGCAAACGTACAGCTATGAGTGAATTTACCTGCCAGAACCGTGGCGGTAAGGGTGTGAAGTGTTACAAGATCACCGAGAAAACCGGTAATGTGATTGGTGCTAAAGCTGTCAATGAAGAAAACGAGATTATGATGATCACTACAGAAGGAATCATTATTCGTATTACCTGTGCCGGAATTTCTATTCTTGGAAGAATCACTTCCGGAGTGAAGCTGATCAATCTGGATGAGGGTGTAACAGTGGCAAGTCTTGCCAAGGTTCGCGAGAAAGCAGAGGGAAATACGGAGAGCGGCAGCAGTGAGGAGCCGACTAAGGAGACTGAGGAAGTTTTCGAAGAAGAGGATTCACAGGATACAAATGATGCAGAATAAAGGAATCTGTGAAGTATGAAAAAAAGAACCAGAATTTTAATCCTGGGTATTGCCATGATGCTTGTCATGGCAATGTCCGGATGCGGCGTAAATCATAAATCGCCGGAGGGAGTAGTGGAAGCCCTCATAAAGAATTATGTAAACGGAAGTGAGAAGAAGGTGAAGCAGTGTTATTCTCAGGAAAAGGACACCAATGAACTTCTGCAGAATGAGATTGATGCTACTTTGAAATATTTTGCTGCTCATAATCCAACAAAAGTAAAGGTAGACCAGTGCGATATTCTTTCCGAAAACGGTGACTATACTTACGTGTACATTATTTACAATCTGATATTGGAAAATGACCAGGAGTATCCATGCGTAGGAACCTATATGACGGAGAAAAAAGATGGTAAATACTATGTAATGTCATCTTCCGAGATCACAGATGATCTGCGGAATCAGGCTGCGGATGACTATGCCAAGTTTATGACTGCAGATTCTTATAAGACTTATACGAAAGCATACAATGTATTTATCAAAAAGAACCCGGGGTATGAGGAGAAAATTGCAAATAAGCTGGATGCAGAGTAGAAGGGAGGCTGCTGCAGGATGATTGAATCTTGCAGTGGCCCTTTTTCATATCGTGATTTGATATGGAATCGAAAAATATTTTTGTCGCACTGGGGAGTTTTGCATAGAGGAAAGGAGCTTGGAAATGAAAAGAATCATTGTAATGGTACTGAAGAATATTATATTCGTACCATATTATTGGATCATGCTGAACTGGTATGCTGCGCATGTGGATAAATACACAGAGGAACAGCGTTATGCCATGTTGAAAAAAATTGATCATGCAGCTAATCGTGGAGGAAATCTTCATATAGACGGTCATGGAGTAGAAAATATACCTTCGCAAAATGGATTTATGTTTTATCCGAATCACCAGGGATTATATGACGTGCTTGCCATAATGGAGGTCTGCCCGGTACCTTTTTCAGTAGTTGCAAAGAAGGAAGTTGGAAATGTACCGTTTTTGAAGCAGGTATTTGCATGTATGAAAGCATTTTTGATTGACAGAGAAGATATTAAACAATCTATGCAGGTGATCATTAATGTAACGAAAGAAGTAAAAGCAGGAAGAAATTATCTTATTTTTGCAGAAGGGACCAGAAGCAAAAATGGAAACCATCCTCAGGAATTTAAAGGCGGAAGTTTTAAGGCTGCCATGAAAGCAAAATGTCCGATTGTACCGGTTGCATTGATTGATTCTTATAAAGCATTTGATACCGGTTCTGCAAAAATGCTGAATGTTCAGGTGTATTTCCTGAAGCCCATGGAATATGAAGAATATAAAGATATGAAATCAACTGAGATTGCCGCAGAGGTAAAAAGAAGAATTGAAGAGACTATCCGGGCGAATGAAAATAGTAACTGTTCACTTCGTAACCAGTAAACGCTTCGCGATGCACAGAAATCATGCATTTGCATGATTTCGCACTGAAATTCTCATAAAAAATAAAAAACTTAAAAAAGATGTTGACAAGAAGTGATCTTTTAAGTATAATAACAAATGCGCTACGAAAGATGCGCAACTCCACAATTTAACATTGGTTAAGTAGTTCGGAGACTGGAGAAGTACTCAAGAGGCCGAAGAGGTGCCCCTGCTAAGGGTATAGGTCGTTAACGCGGCGCGAGGGTTCAAATCCCTCCTTCTCCGCTTTTGATTTTTAAAAAAATTAAAAAATCAAAAAAGTGGTTGACAAAGCTTTCAACTTGTGATAAAGTAGACAAGTCGTCAACGAAGACAAAAACTTCATCAAAAAAGTTTTGAAAAAAACTTAAAAAGTTCTTGACAAACAAAAAAAGATGAGGTAAAATAAACAAGCTGTCGCAAAGAAATGACAGCGAAACAACCTTGATAACTAAACAGTGAAACACATACGATTCTCGAAAATTTCTTTATACAATTCATTTTCGAATGAAACTTTTAAAACAGTAATGACGAGAGATAACTAAGCTAGTTGGTTGTCTTGAGTGAATCAAACATTTTATCAGAGAGTTTGATCCTGG
>OLPO01001852.1_pt1 | contig 13745 bp, 17 predicted proteins | sample 1672831 | NCBI WGS metagenome assembly OLPO01 (sample SAMEA3136728, study PRJEB25190) | human gut metagenome
AATATCACGAATTTTATTACGCCTCACGATATCTTTCAGTTGAACAGAATTAAAAACATCTGTCAGATACTGTCTGGAAGGTTCTTCCTCATAAGAAAGATTCGCCAAATACGGCATTCCTCCCAAAAGCAGATATTTCTGAAATACCAAAGTCTCTGTTTCATCCGGCATCTTTTGACGGTACAATTCAAGAAACTCCGCAAAAGAAAACGGATAAATGACAAACTCAACATACCGCCCGCCAAGATATGTCGCCAGTTCGCCTGACAGCAATTTGGCATTAGAACCCGTAATATAAATATCACAGTCTAAACTTACCCGAAGGGAATTAATGCACTTTTCCCAGTCGGTGACTTCCTGAATTTCATCAAAAAAAATCAGTGTTTCGTTTTCTTCAAAATGTTTCGTCGGATCAATCCTGCTGATCAGCTTGATAATATGTTCTGCTGAAAACCCTTCCTCAACAATAACTTTATAAGATGGCTCTGTAATAAAGTTGATCTCAATTACATTTTTATGAGCGATTTTTTCTTCAATATTACATTTTCATGAGCGAGTTGTATTTATTTTTTACATTTTTATGAGGAAATTTACTTTTTTCAAGAGTCTATCTTGATCGTTTCTATCAATTTTTCTGTTGTTTAATCAGGCAAATGTTAATTTTTTACCAACCGTAACGCATACCTGCATAAAAAATTGATGGCTTAGAATACATTGTTCCAAGCCATCGTAAAAAGCTTACTATTCTGTCGATTCTGCCGTATCCGGCTTCACATGATTTTCTTTGATATCCCATGTGATCGTATACTCTTTTCCTAACATCGTACCCATATTTTTTACATAATCCTCTAACATAGACTGCACCCTTTGTTGTGCCTGTGCTAATAAAACAGTATCATTTGCTGCTGTCTTCTCCATTTCTTTCTCTGCCTTTTTATAGGCTTTCGTCTGATCATCTGCATCCGCTATTGCTGAATTTTTTGCATAATAATAGGAATCCTTGGTAATGCTGTCGGGATTTGGTTTTGAACTTAATACCTTTGCTTCTGGAATATGTATTTTTACATTTTCACCATCTACTTTTACATCTAACTTTGAACTATCAATGCCAAGTGTAACTATCCCATCATAACTGATCCAAAAATTTTTATCTTTTTTCCATAATAAATAACCAGAAGCATTTTTTTGGTAGTATTCCGCTACGTTGTGATAATAACATTCCATCGTTGCCCATTCACTAATTGTTTTCATCTGTGAAAGCTGTGGCTCCATCTGCATGGTATCAGCAGCTTCCTGTTCTGCCCCACAGCTGCAAAACAGCCCTATCATTGCAACAATAACCAGCACTTCTATTGTTTTTTTCATTTTGCATTCTCCTCTGATGTTATAATTTTTACTTTATAGTGATCTTCTGATGTCTCTGCATTTCTTACAAACGGTTCCACCAAACCCTTAATCGTATTTTCTGCATTCTGTTGTGCTGTTTTATAAATCATAGTTTCGGACTTACTTTTTTCTTTGATATCCTGAATACATGCTTTATATGCTTCTCCTGAAACCGTACCATCATTTGCTTTTTTCTCTTGAAACATATATTTTAAGGAATCAATATCAACCTCCGGATCGTCTAGTGTTACCTTAGGCAAAGTCACCGTAATCAAATATTCTCCCGATTCCTGTTCTTCCATTTTAATATCCACTTTTGTAAAATCTATCCCCGCTTTTACTCTGCCTTTGTATTTACAATAATAAGCTACCTTCGAAGGATCATCTTCATCCATAACAGTACAAATATCATTATATACACATTCATATGTAGATAACCGACTTACTTCAATAATCTTGTGCAGATTCGATTCTGTAACAATCTGTACGTCCTCTGTTTGATCAAATATTCCGCTTATAGACAGTATACCAAGCACAATAACCACTACAACAATTGCAATTATGGCTTTTTTTAACTTTTTCATTTGTATTTTCTATCTCCCATCTTTTGTTGTGATATCTTTTTTCAGATTATAATATATTTGTGTTAAAATCAACCTGTTTTATTGTAAATAAATTACATTTGTATATTACAAATGTAAAATACCCACCACCAAACTATTCTTTGGATCGAATAGAGGCCAGCACCTTCCAATACGCATCCTCATAAGTATCCTCTTTTATATCTCCAAACTCCATCAAATATATAATAAACCACCGGTTATCCTCTGGCGAAGGAAAACAGTAAAACCAACCTTTACCATCCATCCGTCCAATATCCGTATCCATCCAATGGTTGTATAGGTAGACAATTCCCTTTACTCCATAATCTGACACTACTTCCTTTTCTCCTGTCACTTTACAATGATCAATAGATTCTTCTAACATATCAATCATATTGTCATTATCTTCATAAAGGGCCTTTAAACTTACCTGATCCTCATCATCCAATGAATAACTTACACCAAAATAACTGAGCTTTCCTGCTTTCTCATCGGAGCAAACAATAAATTGCTGACTGTCCTCTGTTGTACTATCTACTTCCCATTCATTTGGAATATCCATAAGATAATTTTTATATGTATATGTGCTGTATGTTCCTTCTGCAAAAGCATTCTTCCTTACATCTTCCGCATCCACAGATAAAAGCATTGTTGCGCTATCTTTTTCATAAGTCACGATCAGTTTGTAGCCCTCCACATCGTGTGCCTTGAATGTTTTACTTTTTTTCGAATCATTAACAATAAATCCCTGCTTCCTGCAATCCCTTACATACGCATTATATTCTCCATAGGAAGTCCTATAAATTTTCAGTTTTGTTTTTTGATCATCTGCATGTAAAACCGCTCCGTTTTTAGACTTTGGCTCTGGTATTTTTTCAGTCAGATCATTTTTAGGCCATACATACGTGACTGCATATTGTTCTTTTTCTGTATCTTCCACAATGGCCTCCTTATCTTTTCTTTGTCCATTCCTTATAACAATAAAAATCATCGCTCCTAAAAACAATAGTACACAAATGGTAATAATCCCTATTTTCTTTCTTTTCATTTTTCTTTTCCTCATAAATTATTGTTTATGACAAAGAAAAGGACCTTTCGATCCTTTTCTTCATCCCACCATCATAAAGCAGATCCTATTGGATTTCTGCAAGCTTTTTCACAATACGTGCCTGCACTTTTGTATAGTAGGCGGCATCCGCAGTCGACAGATTATCCGTATCTACGTCATTTAACTTCTGCATGTAATCGGCATATTTCGTCATATAATCCGCATAATCATTTAACATTCCCGCCACATCATCAGAATTTTCATACTTTTTCATAAACTCGATATATTCATCAAAGAAATCTTCATAACTATCCATCATCTTCTTAAAATCCGCATCAACTGCCCCATCTTTCTTTTTAGAACTAGTTTTCTTTTTCTCCTTCTTATCAGTCTTTGAGGAATCTTTGGATGTATCTTTTGCGTTTTCCGAGTCATCTGTTTCTTCCGGCTCCTCTGTTTCTTCCGGCTCCTGCGTATCCTCCGTATCATCGTCCAGGTCATAGATATCTATATTCATTGTCTTTTTCCTTTTATCATAACTCAGCGAGAGCGTATATCCATCTTTATTCTCTGCATCATATGAATCTTCGGTCCCATAATAATCCACGTTAAATCCGTTTTCCTTACATGCATTTATATAATCTGCAAACTGTGATTTCGACGTATTAAAAACGTCAATTTCAAAAGAATCTTCTGCATCCAATACAATTTCTCCGTATTTCGATTCCGGAACAGGCAACGATTTTACCAGCGTACTTGTCGGCCAATGATACTCTGTTTCTTTCGTCTTCATAGCATTACAACCACTAAGATTTCCCAAAATCATTATTCCACAACACATTACCATTATTAATCTTTTTTTCATTTCTCTTTGTCCTCCCTTTTTTGATCCTGCTTCATTTTTCTCAGCACTGCTATATGATCCATATAGGTCTTTTCCACAGTGTTTTCCTCTGTCGGAACCGGTAACATTCCATTTTGCTGCACATATGAAATAAATTCCATCTGCCCGTTCAGCTGTCTGATCTGTTGCCTGAGCCCTCGGATTTTCTTTTCCAGATACTGATTTTTTTGTTTCTCCGAAAGCGTCAGAAGATCTTTGATTTCCTTCAGATCAAGCCCCATTGCCCGATACACCAGAATCTCCCAAAGACGTTCCAGTGCAGCGTCATCGTACAGTCGATAATTGTCTTTCGACCGCTGGGCAGGCAATAGTCCTTCATCATCATAAAACTGCAAAGTTCTCTTGCTCACTCCTGCCAGCCGGCTCACTTCGTTTACTTTTTTCATTACGGCCTTTACCTTTCCCCGTACTTTTCAGCATAAACTATCACGCATACGTGACCGCAATACTGATTTCCAGAAATGCCATTTCTTGGGTTTCATAAAGGCCTTTGAAAATTTTGCGAGGTAATATTTCCGGAAATAAAAAAGCTCTGGAAAACATCTGTTTCCCAGAACTTTTTATCCTTTATTATTCATTTTTCTTACAAACCTGCCGGATCAGCTGAATCAGTGCCACCACTGCCAATGCTATATGCCCGTAATCATCACAAGAAAACCCGTCTTTCTTCTTAAAAGCCCAGATTTTCATCCACCAGAATAATCTGAAACCGTCCTTTGACCCTGCTGAATCGGGTTGTCAGAATCTGACAGCAGATGCACTGTGGACTTTTACAGTCAAAACAGCTTCCGTTTTTGGAACATGGTGTGTCAATGCCAAATCGCTGTGCATTAATCGGTGCCGCCTCATTCCGCGCACGGTGCAGGGCGTCTTCCTCGGATTTTACGACTTTGTTCATACCCACAATCAGCAGAACATGCTTTGGTCCATAGGCATACGCAGCCACACGATTGGCATTTCCGTCAATATTGATAAACACGCCATCCTCGCTCATGGCATTGACACTGCCCAAAAAATAATCCGAGCTGAATGCTTTCCGTGCAATCTCCTCTTTTTCCTCCGGGGTTTTTACTTTATCCCGGTCATAAAATTCATACTCACCGTTGGAAATGGCATCGTAAAGACCACACTCCTTTACAGAAGTTGCACCGCCCATGTTGATACTGCTGCCCTTCGGGATCAATTCGAGTGCTTTCTTTACAGCCTCTTCTTTTGTCTCTACATAATATGCTTCCATGTTGCGGGAGTTAAGTGCCGCCACAACACGCGCTCCCAGTTTTTCATTTCTCATTTTTCTTACGTCCATTGTGTAAACCTCTTTTCCAAATAGCTACGCTATGATTTCATACTGCATCAGCTCATATTTGAGTCTGCTTCCCTCCATAATTTCCGGTGGAAGCAATGCCCGCGCCACAAGTTTTAAATCATCACTTTCGATATCTGTCCGCTTTAAATTTGCATAATCTCCATCAATGCTGACCACTTCATAATACCATGTTTCCATATGCTACCTCCATTTTTTATTTCATATAAATCTCACAGACTGCTTAAAGGCGCTACATGAATGTATTTTTTCGCATAGCTATTGATTCCCCGCAGTAATCCGTCTGCTAATTTTTCCATTTTTTTGTCACTGTGATCCGAGCACTGGTTGCCCAGTTCAATATCAACAGAAGGAATTGTACTGTATGAAGTCTGCGTCAGGTCAATCTCCGCAGCTCCTGTCCCGCTTATTTTCACTTTTTTAGAACGCAATCCCTTAATCAAAGCTTTTCCCAGAGCATCATGTTCTTTCCAATAAGAAGCAACCGGTTTTCGGTTTTTCAGCTGTTTCGGAACAGAAGCATAAAAACATCCTTTGTCATAGGAAAGTCCGTCACTGTCCCAATGCAGTGCAATATGACAATCTGCTACATTATTACATATAACCGTGCGCGCCACATTATCCAATTGCACATCCTTTCCATCCCGGACCATGAGCACATCATACCCCTCTGCCAGCAGTTTCTTTTTCAGAACCCGTGCCATACGTCACATCACGTTCTGCCGTTCCGCCCCGAAATGCCATTCCATCTGAAACCGCCACTGCTTTCACAGAGCCTGCCGCTGTCGTTCCTCCGGTCACCTTTGCAGAGCCATCCGGATGACACAGCGTTTTGACCGATGAACCGCCTTTCGTCCCATGTCCCGCATTGACTGCAATCACAATGTCCTTCCGGTTCTTTTTCGCCTTGTACATAACGGCATAGCCCGATATAATTCTGGCATGATCCGCATATTTCCAGGAAGAGTTTAATGTTACCTGGCCATCTGCAGATACGTTAGCTGCTGCAGCTGTTGTTTCTCCAGCCGCAAGAAGAAATCTGCTGTTTCACACACTCCGGAAGAGAACAGGTCGTTGAGGATCATCAAAAATACAATTAGAAATACTATCCCCTTTTTCATATACACTCCTCTTTCTAAACATTCGACAGTTTTTATCCCCCTGTAGGAGCAAAATATCTTTTCACTGTCTTTACTCTACCTCATTTTTTATGGTAACACAAGATAAAATCCCCGTGTCATTGCATTTCGGTGCCTTTAAGAGTATCATTACCATGATACGAATTTTAGGAGGATAAATTTATGAAATTAAAAACAAGACAAATCACTGTTACAGCAATTTTACTCGCAATCTGCATTGTAAGCCAGTTTTTCAAAAATCTGAATGTATACATCACAGGCCCGATCATCAATGCCGCTCTGATTTTAACCACGGTATACGCTGGTCTGGCCTGTGGCATCATTTTAAGCGTGATCACTCCAATCACTTCCTTTTTCATCACCGGAAGCCCGATTATGGCAGCCATTCCTGCAATGTTCCCATGTATTATGATTGGAAATATCATTCTCGTTCTGGCAGTTGCCCTGCTCCGCAGTAAATTCGGTAAAAAAGCCGGTTTGCCCGTATCCATTGTAATTGGCGCTGTATTAAAGGCTCTGTTTATGGGAATTTTGATTTCTCTTATCATTCTGCCGAATATGCTCCCGGCAAAAATGCAGCCAATGTTACATGTCCTGCAGCTTCAATTTTCTGTCACACAGTTAATTACCGCTCTGATCGGCGGGGTATATGCTATCATCATTCTTGCGGTACTGCGTAATACCTCTCTTGGTGAGCAGGCGTAATCCCACATTACATAAATTAACGCCCCGGCAGCTACAACTACCGGGGCGTTTTATGTACCTCTCCAAAGTACCAGTTCTTTTTATTTTCTTTGTTTACTCTACATTTTTCAAAGCCTGATCCATCGGAATCTTCTTGATTCTCTGGAAATCAAATACCATAACAATCAGATATCCGATCAGCACAAATCCAAACATTTTTGCATAACCAATCGGTGTTACACGAAAAGTGAACCAGCCGCTGTAGGAAAAGAGCATCATCCGCCATGCCGCGGCCATAACAAGTGTTCCAAGAATCACACTGATGAGATCCGCGATTACAACCACAATACTCGTTGAAAGCAGATACAGACTCGCGATCTCTTTGTTTTCGTACCCAAGGATTTTGGTCATGGAAATTGCATTCTCATTCTTTTCAATGATCAGCTTTGTCAGAAGATAAATCATAACAACTGCCAAAAGGATACACAGTACCTGGAAATATGTCATGTAAGAACCCATGGAATGATCCAGCTGATCTGCCATTTTTGTAATATCATGGATTGTAATGGTTGTTGCAATGTTATCCTCATCAATATCGGTAATTTTACTGTCGGATAAGAATCCGCTGAATTCATTTTCCTTCAGTTCAAATACTTTTCCGTAATTGTCAATCGACATAAAGAGCGCAAGACTTTGGGACTTGTCATAAAATCCCGCAACTTTAAACTTGTAAGATTTGTTTTCATACTTTTCATCCAGCGATACGGTATCGCCAACGGTAAGTCCATACTTGTCAGCAAACGAAGTGGAAATATAAACTTCATTTTTCTTGAGCGAACTTAACTTTTTGATCTTTACATAGTTGCTGTTGTCCGCGATTCCATATACCGAGATCTCCTCATCAAGCACATCACTCTTTTTTACGAGTGAGGTCATGTCAAACTTCTCCGCATCTTTATTTTCTGTCGTAATCAGTTTATTATCGTCATCCTCATAGGATTTGAGCACATACTGGTATTTTGCAAACATCATGCCATCCGTATTGCTCTTGTAATAATCGAGCGTATCCGGCATACCGACCGCCATCGCAAGCATGATCATGATAAAGAAAATACCGACAAACAAGATCAGATAGTTTGCAACATTCTGGAACATGATACGCAGACGGAAACGGCTTAAAAAGCTCCATCTCGGCAGACGCATGGCTTTTTTGTTCTTTGCCTTTTTTAAATCATGACGTAAAAACTGCAGTGGTGTATGCTGCATCATGCGCACGATCACAATCAGGTTGACAACCAGCATCAGGATCACCGGAACCACCGTAGTCTTAAAGAATGCATCCGGATTCCAGATCGTGTAATACGTTGGCAGACTGTAACTGTTGTAATACATCGACACAACAATATTTTTAAACACCGTATAGCCGAGTATATTTCCGACAATCGCAGCCAGCAGTGTTACAATAACCGGCATGGACAGATAGTGCCGCACCAGCTCTCCCTTCGTGTAACCGGACGCGCGCAGCGTTCCGATCGCGGAGGACTCTTTTGCAATCGTATTGCTGATCGTCACGGCAAAGATAAATGCGATGATTACCACAAGGATATCCAGCAGCACACCTCCCATGGCTTTGTCCGATCCCATATCATCGGTTGCAAAATTGATCGCCGGATTTCCATATTTCGGTGTGTAATCTTCGAGCTCATTGTCCGCAACAACCACCTGTGTGAGCAATGCACGCATAAAATTATCAGAGCGTGTTTTTTCCCCGGCCTCATCCGCAGGCTCCGTTTCATATTTCCATGCATAAGTATAGTGAATACTCTTGTGCAGCCGGTCGAAACCGTCCTGTGTCACCATTGCCACATCAAATTTCAGTGCATCAAACATCAGATCTGTGGTCTTTTCATGTAAGGTGGAGTAATTGGCATACGCAAGCAGTCCCACAACTTTATAAGTCTCTCCGGAAACTGTGACGGTATCTCCCACCTTTATTCCTACATTGTCGGCGTGCATACGGTCAATGGCAATTTCATCCGCCTTCTGTGGAAAACTTCCCTGCAGCATACATGCCAGGTTGATATCCTTTGTCTTTGCAAATACGCGGATCGTTCCATCCTTTTTCCCATCGTTATTATAATCTTCTTCCTCATTTCGGAAAAAGTTTTCATACAATGTTGTCTTTGTTGCCTTAAAATCCGGATCGTTTAATTTATATTTTTCTTCCGCATCCGCATATTTGTCTTCGATCTTGTCCTTTGCCTTTTTCCAGGCTTTGTCGTAGGCTTTTTTGTAGGCCTTATCATACGCCTTTTTGTAGGCTTTTTTATATGCTTTGTCGTAAGCTTTTTTATATGCCTTGTCGTAGGCCTCATCATACGCCTTGTCATACGCTTCGCTGTAGGCTTTGTCATGTGCCTCGTTATATGCACTGCTGTATGCACTGTCATACGCTTTTTTATATGCCGGAGCATAAGCCTTACTGTATGCACTGTCGTAAGCTTTTTTGTAGCTTCCGTCTTTTTTTGCCTGTGCTACCGCAGTATCCAGCATCTGCCCCGCTGTCTGTGCATCCATCCCCTGTGCCAGCAGGGATTGTTTTACCTGCGCTGCAAACTGTGCATCAAACTGTTTGACAAATGTTGCATCGAAACTCTGTTTAAATTTCGGATCAAACTCCTTCTTAAAAGATGACGCAAATTTTGCCGGAAACGATTGCTCAAACTGCTTTTTAAATTCTTTGTCAAAGGATTTCTTAAACTGTTCCGGAAATTTTTTATCGAATTCTTTCTTAAATTTATCCGGAAACTTTTCGTCAAATTTTTCCTTAAATTTTTTCGGCAGTTTTTTATCCAGTTTCTTTTTTGCTTCATCCAGATAATACTGTTTGACATCCGCTTTTTCACCGGTCTCAATTGCCGAAAGCAAGGTGGCATCTGCCTGTTTTTTTAACTCAAAATGACCGTCTTCCTGTTTGTATTTTGTCACGCCTTCGCTTGCCGAAGTAATCATACTCTCGTTTGCCACATACATACCGGACACAAAGCCGATCGTGAGCACAAGAAACAGGAATACAACCAGATATTTTTTCCAGTCCCCGATCAGTTCTTTCGGTATTCTCCTGATCAGGGGATTTTTGATTTTTTTCTTTTTCATAGCAGTCCCCTTACCATTCCAGATCTTCCGCGGATACCTTGTTTGTATTGATGTCGTTGTGGCGCACCGCACCGTCACGGAGCTTGATCACATGGTCTGCCATATTTTTGATCGCCTCGTTATGTGTAACCATAATGATGGTATTTCCGTATTTTTTGTTGACCTCCTCAATCAGCTTTAAGATCTCCTTGGAGGTATTGTAGTCAAGTGCTCCCGTTGGCTCATCGCAGAGCAGGATATCCGGATTTTTTACAATCGCACGACCGATGGAAACACGCTGCTGCTGGCCTCCGGACAACTGGTTCGGCAGTTTGTAGCGGTGCTCGTAAAGTCCGAGCGTATGTAACAGATCATCAATATCAAGGGCGTTATCCGACAGATAAGCCCCCACTTCAATATTTTCTTTTACATTTAAATTGGCGATCAGATTATACATCTGGAATACATAGCCGAGATGTTTTCTGCGGTACTGTGTCAGCTTTTTCTCACTCATATCCTCTAACTTATCGCCGTTGATATTGATGTAACCGGAATCGGCGTTATCAATGCCTCCGATAATATTGAGCAGTGTGGATTTTCCGGAACCGGATGGTCCTAACAGCACACAGAACTCCCCTTTTGCAACGGAAAAATTCATGCCGCGGAGTACTTCCTGACGCGTCTGTCCGCTTCCGAATCCTTTCTTTAAATCTACAATTTCCAAAAACTTCTTTTCTTCTGACATAGAAACTCCCTTTCTTTTGGGTTTAACTTTTCGTACTAATATTAGTTTCATCTAACCCCTGGTTCTTTTTTTAGGTCTCCCGCCAAAAGCGAAAGACCTGTGCTTCTTTTCTGAACCTTTTGTCCAAACGCGGACGATCTGTGCTTCTTTTCCCGACCTTCCGTCAAAACATGCAGACAGCCTACGGTCTGATGAGTCCGTACCAGCCTGCCAGCAGATATTTTACACCTTTTTCCGCAAACCGCAGTGCTTCTTCCTCATCATCAATGTGCGTTACCATAAATATAAACATATCGATCTGTGAATGAGACATCCAGTGTACAACGCTTTGTTCCACCATCGGCACATGGTAAGCTTTGCACATCGCTTCACAGATAAATGCATTGTGCTCATCCATCTGATCGACCAACCGGTCCGGCATACGTTCCATGCTTGATCCCTGCGCTTTTGTCAGCACTAAAAGCACTTCATCCCGGTAGGTGTACAGTTCATGAACAACCTGTGCGACTGCTTCAAAATCGCTGCTGTCGTCATGCTCTTTTGCTTTGCCGCTCTCCATCTCCCTGACTTCAAAAGAAAAATGCTCCCGCAGAATTTCATTGAGCCGATCCATAAAATTTCCTACCACCTCACAGAACAGATCGTCCTTGTCCTGAAAGAAAAAATACAGTGCCCCTGTGGTCACACCCGCCTTCTGGCAGATTCCGCGGAGAGACGCCCCCACAAACCCTTTTTCCATAAATTCTTTTTTGGCACATTGGATCAGGTGTATCTTCGTCTCGCTGTCATGTATTTTCTTTCCTGCCATGGTACGCTCCCTGTAAATAAAAATGTAACATAACGTTGTTATGTTAGATAACACCGTTATGTTACATCATTCCCATGTCTATGTCAATAGAAAAACTTATGCATTTTTCTGTTTGTGTTTATCATAAGCTGCAAACATGCCGGCAAGCAGTGTCCCGGAAATAGAATGCCAGGTGCAGGAAACAGCGCAGATGATCGCAGACTCCGGTGTTGCGGAAAACTGTGCGGTCGTTGTGGCAAGGTTTGTTGCCAGTCCTGCATTCTGCATACCAACTTCGATAGCAATGGTTCTCTTTTTGGCGGTATTCATGCCAACAAGTTTTCCTGCTCCATAACCAAGCAGATAACCAAGTCCATTGTGAAGAAAAACAGCTACAAAGATTACAGCTCCGGACTGGAAAAACTTCGCGCCCTGGGAAGATACCACACCACCGACAACACACGCCAGCCCCAGTACCGCAACACCCGGCATTATTTTCTGTAACTCACTGAACATTTTCTTTTTTCCCAGCAGATAGTTTAAAAGGAAGCCCAGTGCTACCGGAAGAATAACCGTTTCCACAATAGAAACAAGCATTGGCAGTGCCTTGATGGAAATATTGGTTCCGCTTGCCAGAAGAGAAACCATAAGTGGTGTCATGATCGGGGAAAGAATCGTGGATACGGTTGTCATTCCCACGGAAAATGCCACATCTCCACCACAGAGATACGACATGATATTGGATGACACGCCACCCGGACAACAACCTACCAGAATGAGTCCCAGTGCAATGCCGGCAGGAAGATGCAGCACTTTCGTCAGTGCGAATGCCAGAAACGGCATAATCAGATACTGTGCCAGTGCACCAACACAGATATCGAATGGTCTCTGTGCCAGAATCTTAAAATCCTGCGTTGTCAGTGTCAGACCCATACTGAACATAATAATACCGATGATGATCGACTGACTTGTAAACTTATTGGAAACCGGATCGGTAAATAACTGATGGTTTACCCATCCCATCATCCCCGGAACGATAAATGTTACTACCGCAATTGCAATTACCACAATTGATGTGTAGTCCGATAACCATTTGCTGAGTTTTTGTAGTGCTTTCATAAACTTTTCCTCCTTGGTCTGTTCACAGAAAAACGAATTCAGACATTAAAAAAGCCCCTTCCCAGATACTACTCTGGAAAGGGACGAATAAAATCCGCGTTACCACCCTGATTCCACAGAAAAACTCTGTGACACTTCACATACCAACATATGCTATCCCATAACGGAGGAAACCGGCGAAGTTTACTCACAGTTATCTGCTTTCAGCCCGCTTCTTAGAGAGGATCATCCATATCCGGCTACTACCTGTTCGCACCACCCACAGGCTCTCTGAAAATAACGATAAGATACGATGCTGTTCTCGTCAACGAATTTCGGTGAACAATATTTTCTTTTCGATGACTATTATATTCCCCTGTACAGATATGTCAAGGAAAAATTTTCCGTTTGCTCTTATGTCCCACCTTTTGGCTCAGGATTACGTTTTAAATGCATGCACAACATTCCACATGGAAAACACTAGAATCTTTTTAATTTCATCCTTTATCGCTTCGCTTACCGTTTCACACATAGCCTCTCCTACTCAAAAGGTTAACTATTATCTATTCAAGAGGAGCTATGATACTCCCTATTTAAACTTGATTTTCTTAATTGAAGAATAATTTCCATAATATGTCGTTCCGTCAATAGTCTTATATGCACGAATCCTTACATAAAAAGTCCCTTTCGATCGAGAATACAATTTTATATTTGCATCTGACTCATCAAACGTTTTACTATTTGTAAACTTTTTATCTGTTGCGGTCTGCACCTCGTATCCGCTTGCATCAGAAATTTTACTCCAAGAAATCTTTACCTCTTTAGATTTAGTATTTTTTACATTTATGCGCTTTATTTTACTAGGTTTTATATTCTTTACATATATTTTATAA
>OLPO01001860.1_pt1 | contig 13694 bp, 12 predicted proteins | sample 1672831 | NCBI WGS metagenome assembly OLPO01 (sample SAMEA3136728, study PRJEB25190) | human gut metagenome
CTATATCCTGTCGAAAACAACACTGCATTCCTCGCAGGAAACAAAGTTCCGGAAGGTTTTCTTTCCATTCTCCAAAATCTTCAACTCCCATATTTATATAAGGTAGTTTTGCATAATTACGGATTGCAAACTCCTTAAATATGGTCTGATCTTCTGACTTTTTTATGCATAAAAATGCTTCTTTTATAAAATCATTTGACTCATACCACCCTCCAACAAGCATCCAGAATTTTTTCTCCGGCACTTGTTTGCAGAACGATTTCTTAAACAGTATTGCCGTACTGTATCTTCCTTTTTCACTCTCTGTCAAAAAACCTTTTCTGATAAGATTTTCAATAATTTCCGTGCTGCCCGGTATATTCCATATATCTCCACACATCTTCTTACTGATCCATGGACACCAGGTACCAATCTCCAGAAAATCCTTTTCCAGTTTCGATAACGTTCCCAGAATATCTGATTCAATGTATTCTGCTATCTCATAGCATTCCCGTACTTCTGCAACTGATATTTTCTCTCCAGTTTCTTCTCTCCGCTCAAGTATCCGCATCATCAGACTGACACACCCCGGCCATCCTCCTGTCTCCTGATATATTTCTTTTGCTCTCACCGAAATCTACTTTTCTGCCCTCATTTGTTCTATTTCATTTATAGAAAAAAGAAGATCTTTCTGCGTAACCATATACATTTTTTCTTTCCATAATAATTCCAGAAACTTTCTGTGCGGTTTTTCTCTGCTGACAAAAATGCACCTGTTTTTATCCTGAAGCCTCTGTACAAAGTCAACCAGGGTTGTTGCTTTTATCTCAGATAAAGGCTGATTCATATCTTCACAGATCACCCAGATTGTTTCCTGTTCCATACGTTTTCGTATCTGAGACAGTTTCCTGATAAAAGTTCCATCGTCACGTTCTTTGTCCATAAAAAAGAGGGCAAAATTGATATCTTTTTGTTTCTCCAGAAACATTTTAATTGCAACTGTCTTTCCGGATGCCGCTGCTCCTTCTATAAAAATAGAAGGGAACATTTTTATCCCCTTCTCCAATTCATATGTTTTATCTATACAATTATCTTTCGTAAAAAAAAATGCTTTATCTGCTCTCTGTACTGTCATCTTCTGTAAGGATTCCTCCATCGATCAGTTTATCCAGAAAATCCTGAATATCCTCTTTGGCAACTTCTTTATCTACATCATATTCTTCCATGATACCCTTCAAAAGATCATCAAAAGTCACCTCATTCTGAAGCATTTTCCAGAGTTCCATGCCAATCTCATTCACTGTCATCAGTCCATTAAACTCCAATGCTGTTTTTCCCGTGGGAATAATAATATACTCACCGGCAATTTCCCGTAACACAAAATTTCTGTCGATTTTCATAATATTTTTCTTCTCCCTGTAATCACTGCCAGAACCGTATTCATCCATTTTATGGCACACAAAAGAAACACAGATCATGCCTTTTTATTTGCAAATGTTCTGTATTTGCGTTCATATACTCCAGCTTTTCCTTCTGCATCATGCCATTATATAAAGAGAATGACTGTTCTGCTTTTTGTAAAAAAGCCTGGCACTACATAATAATAATTAAGTAGTGTTTACCATTCATTTTGTTGTCGATTTACCATAAAAAACTGATTTTGGGGATTATATTAACAGAAGAGAGTTTAAAAAAACTTGAACATTGTATAGCTGTATGTTAGAATACAAAAAGAATGAAGAAAATTTGTTTTTTTATAACATTAACGACACTACTTAATTATTATTATGTAGTGTTTTTTGTTTATTCCAGCACCGTTTCCAACGGTCTTCCGCTACTAAGAAGTACTTCAAGCCGTTCCATGCTGGACAGATACTTTTTCTCCGAATCAGCAGTATAGATACGTGTTGTTTCAATACTACTGTGTCCCAGAATATCTGCAAGACCGGAAATATCGCTGGTAAGATGATAGTACATTCTTGCAAATAAATGTCTGAATGCATGCGGATACACTTTCTCTTTTGCAATTCCTGTAAGCTTACAGAGTTTTTTCATCTGCGTCCAGATATTGCTTCGATTCTGTGCATTTCCATTCTTTGTTATAAAAATAATTCCATCCTTGATATTGTGTATAAAGCAATAGTACAGAAGCTTTTTTCTGATAGCTCCCGGTATTAAAATGCGTCTGATTTTTCCTTTGTTCTGAATAATGATATTACCGCACTTCACAGCACGTATCGTAAAATATTTGAGTTCGCTGATACGAATGCCTGTTGCAGCGATCGTCTCCATGATCAGCGCCAGACTTTTTTGTCCATTCTTATATGCTGCATTGACCAGCGTATGATACTCTTCCTCCGAAAGCAGCTGATCTTCCTGCAGGATCATTTGCCTCTGCACCTTGATCCGCTTCACTTTCATGGAACTGACTCCGAGAAATTCCAAAAACTGTGAAAGTGCTGCCAGCATGGAATTTGCGCTGGAAACTGCATAATGTCTCTGCAACCACTCTTTATATTCCAGAACTCTCTGTTTCGAAATTTCATAATTGTGATTCAAAAATTTATAAAATGTATTCACATCTGTAAGATATTTATCAATTGTTGCCTTCGCGTTTTCTCTTTCATACAAATATAAACGAAATTCTTTTATTGTCTCATGAGGTTCAATTACAATTGACTGTTTCTGCATGTTAGCCTCCTGCTATAATAATGTTTCCTTCCATGACACGTTTCCTTCCTTTCCTCTGGTATTCTGTTTATTTATCTTTTTCATTTTCTATTTTTCTTTTCCCTACGCTTGTCTCCCTCTGTTTTATTGAGTTATCCAAAGCAGTAGTTTTTACTTTTATGCGAGTTCAACACCTCGCCAGGTATTGCTCACTCTATGATTTTATATTTTCTCATAAGTTCAATGCGCTGATTTCCTATTTTCAGTGCATCAGTTACATTTTTATGAGCATTTTTACGCATCTCCTTCTCATATCTCAGTATACGGATAAGCCATGCTGCTGGCAATAAAAAAGGAATTTTTTTCAAAAAAGCGAACTCATTTTTCATACTTTTTAGCGAAGGAAAAATTGTTTGCAACACAGGATTTTTTCTCTCCCCATTCCATTGTCTTGACACTTCATTCAGAGTAAGATTGCTGCTGTGTCTGCGCTCTCGCCCTTCATAACCGTATACACCGGCATCCAGAATATCCCGCAGAAGCAAAGACTCATCCACTTTTATTTTACGCCATTCTTCCGGAAAACATGCTGTTTTTTCATCAAAAATCAGATATTTTTTTCCAATTTTGAACAATGCAGCTGCAAAAAATTCTCCGTGAATCTCTCTGCTCCATCCAAGCAGTAACTGCCAGTTAATTTTCTCTCCATACATATTACTATACATAATAATGTCACAGACCTGTCGCATCCCAAATCCACTGTGCAGAAAATGTTTATATGCATGACAAATTAAGTAAAAGAGATGCTCTGTATAATCCAAAGTAAAAATTTCTGTTCCCTCAACCAGAATGCGTGCCGGATTTTCTGCACTTCTCATAAAGAAGCGGTTAAAATCTCCATAGACTTCTGACTCAGGCGGGAACAGACTTTTATGTACTTCTATATAAAGTGGAGAGCCTGGTTTCATATAGGAAACCTCATATTCTGTACCTATGTTGATTCCTTTCTTTACCGGTTTCATCCCAAACTCAAGAAGCGCTTTATGGCATTTTTCGAACTGTGTTTTATCCACCAGTATGTCCTCATCTCCCGAAATTCGATAGTCCGGTTTCGGGTAAAGTTCCCTGCAAATAATTCCTTTAACAGTAAGCATCCGAATTCCTTTTTTCTGCAAAAATTGCACCAATTCCAGGTATTCCTGCGTCTTTATCGTCTGGAGCATCACAAGATTCATTGTCTTTCTTTTGTAAAATTGCAATAAATCCTTGATCTCTTTTTGCGTCGTTTTTTTCACTGCATCGCATCGGAATACCGTCTCATAGACCATCGGTAATACATGATGTGACTCCGCAAGATAAAAGATCCGCTGCCACTCATTAAGCGTCAGCGGTTCCTTCCATGATACTGATTTATTTTCCAGTGATGCACTTACTGTCTCGACAAATAACTGCTCTGCTCGTTCCATGCACTCAGTCCTTTCCCTGAATATCTACAACCATAATTTCCGGTATATTATTAAAGCGAGGAATCCTCTCACTCGTTCCAAGTCCTCTTGACAAAATCAATGTTTTTTCCTTGTTTTCTGAAGTAAAAACACCTTCCATCCGCCCTGGAAACCAGCCCAGATCCGGTCCATACAATCCCCCGATAAACGGCAGAATCACTTCTCCACCATGCACGTGTCCTGCAAACACATAATCCACATCCCATGCATCCAGACTACCATTGATCATCCAGCAGACCGGCATGTGACACATCAGTATTGTTGGCAGATCTGTGTTCTGGAAGTCTTTCAGAAATGTACATTCCTCCTGATCAGCCTCTCCCGTCTCCAGATATTTTCCCGGGAGGCAGTATCCATAAATGCCTCCCAACCGTATTTTCTGATCATTGACTATAATATCCTGGTACTCCTTTTCCAACACTACTGCCCCCGCTTCCCTGTACAGCTCGTCCACATCCACGCCGTAATTTTCCTGATATTCAATCTCATGATTACCATTCGAACAGTAGACCGGAGCAATGTCACAAAGCTGTATGATCAGGTCTGTTGCTATGTCCGCGCGCTGCTCGTTTGAGTTCAGCAAGTCTCCGGTCAGGAGGATCAGATCAGGGGATTGGGCGCGGACTGAGTTGATCAGACGGGAGTTGTGAGTTCCGAATTCACTGTTATGCAGGTCCGTGAGCTGGAGGATGCGGAGGGAGGATATTGTTGAAGATGGAAGAGTGTAGTGGGTGGTCGTGAGGGTGTAAGCGGATGTGGATAGACTAATACACACACCTGCAACAAATATTAAAAGCACTAAGTAACTACGACAATATCTCTTCATTTCATTTTATTCCTGACAATAGTTAACATATTAGCTATTATTCTCTTTAACATATTAAATTCTGGCCATCTGAAAAAAGCCACCAAAAATATTATGTTTATATTTAAACTACAAATCAAAATTTTCAAGATACAGGATACAAGCCGTGTACTATTTATGACTCTCATTGAATAATAACAGGATATTGCAGCAATAAATAATACAAGTATAAAATGGCAATATTTTTTTAAATAAAGCAAAGGAGACTTTCCAAATCCGTGTTTAAATACCGCATATGGATCATAGCACAAATTTGTCAGACCTCTGGCTATTAAAGTAGCCGCAAGAATTCCAAACAAACCGAATTTTTTTCCTAATATAGCTGATAATACTATATTTAATATCCCGGTAATAATTTGTAAGAATCTGCCATAATGGAATAATCCCAGAGTATGCTTATATGTCCAGACTGCATTCATCATACCCACTGAATAAAAATTAGCCGCAAGAATGACCGGAATTTCCAATGGAAGCACATATTTATCACCAAAACATAAAGACACAATATCTGATGAGCAAAAAACAATTCCAAGTGTTCCCCATCCAAAAATCCAGAAATTCATGAAGTTCATAAAGTTGAACATTTCATATTTCTTCTCTTCAGATTCTATGGCATTATGATTACCAATACTTGCAGTAAGTCCATTAAAAACCTGCCCAAGAAGAGAGTTTAATGTGTTGACAAGCAATGTATAATTTGACGCAATTCCTGTTGTTGTTAATCCCTGAAAAAAAGTTATAAGAATATTGTCTGTACTATTTACTAACAAACCTGATATCTTATAAAATGTCAAATCTCTTATATTTTCAAATAATATTCTCTTTTCATCATCTGGTAATACCTTGACATTCTTTCTTGTAATACACGGAAATTTGTTCTTTGCCGCTTTTGAAACAGATACATTATAAATAAGGGTTCCGATTGTCTGAATCAAAATATATGCCATATAATTATGTGTATACATTAATGTAATCATCTGAATTACACTTTGAAGAATCGTAATCAAATAGTTAATTCCAACAACAATATAATTTTGTTGTGCTGCAATTAATAAGGAACTTCTATAACTGTAAAAATATGTTATCACTGTATTAAACAGATTTATTCCATACAATAAATATATGCTTTCTGCAATATCTGGCTGATCTTTGATAATAACTTTCAGAAAGGGCATCAGACATAATCCAATAATGCCTATCGTAATCCCAATAACCTTATAAGCAGTTCCATAAAGTTTTACCAGCGATGCTATTTTCTCTTCATCTTTTTCTGCGAGAGGTTTGTATAATGCATAAGTAATTGCTCCACCAATCCCCAATTCTGCCAAAGATAACATTGATAAAATATTGGTGAACAGACCATTTACACCAAGATAGTCCGCTGCCAAATACTTTACAAATACCATTCTGCATATAAAACCAAGTACTGTATTAGCAATATATCCTCCCACACCGGCAATTATGTTTAAAATTGAATATTCTGTTCGCGAATAAGTTTTCATCCTGACTGCTTCCTTTTTATTTTCATAATATATGCCAGTGATTCATCAGTAGTACATATGCTGAATATTTACGACGTTGTAAAGCTTTTTGCATTTTTCGTAAATTTTCCCTTGCACACTCCTCTTTGTTAAAATATTTATCCAACAACTCAGCTTCTTCAATAAAAACTGCTCTTTGTATATTTTTAGGCATGCTTTGTATTCTCATCCAATTCAGCCTTACATGATTTAGAAAAACGCTCAAATCACATGTGTGCCCTCTTTTAATCATTTCCTCGAGACAATATCTGGTCATATAATATGTATCCAAACTTTGTTTCTTATTTTGGATAGTTCCTGTAATACCATTTGGATTTCTTCTGTAATAATAGGTTACATCTGATAATTTAATATTTGTTCTGCATGTTGGCATTAACAGCATAGTAATAATTGTATCCTCATATTGAAATCCATCTGGAAAACATAAATTTCGCAATTTTTCTGCATTTATTACTTTTCCCCATGGATACCCATTTATTTTTTTCTGTTTTTCTTCAGTTTCAAATATATGCATATCCACATTTATATTTTCATTAAATTCTCTGTATTCCCCCTCAACAATGTCAGCTTTATTTTTAATGGCAGTACTCATTAACAATTCAATTGAATACTCTGGAAGCAAATCATCTGAATCAACAAATAGCACATATTGTCCACATATATTTTCAAGAGCTTTATTTCTTGCTGATGCTACTCCAGCATTCTTCTGGCGTATAATTTCTACATTAGAAAACTTTTTATATTTCTGTAAAATACTTTCAGTCTGATCCGTAGATCCATCATCCACACAAATTATCTTATAAGTATAGTTAGTTTTTTGATGCAACAAGGACTGTAAACACATTTCAATGCATTCTGCTGAATTGTATATCGGCACAATAATCATCAAATCATATTCAATTGCATAATTTACTTTTTGACTGAAAACAGCTGTTTTTTTTATATAAAGCTCTTCCAGTTCTTTTCTTGCCGTTGCAGATTGCATTATTCTTTCCGGATATACCAGTTTTAACATATATACTATCCAAAAATATATTTTTCGTACTATGAGACTAAATTTATTCATACTTTTTTCTAACACTTTCTCATTAATTTCTCAGAACTCTTTTTCCAATAATTAATATTACTTACTGGTAATTCTATTTCTGTCTGAAATTCTGAATATATTTTTATCTTTAACTTATCTTCAATTTCGCTACGTTCAATAACTGGTAAGCCCGTATCTGTTCCTATATTTCGTGCACGATTATCAACCGCGATCACTATTGTACGGTGCATATGCCTTAAAGCATGAATTCCTGCATGAAGTCTTGTCCCTACATAATCCAACTCGGCCTTCTGCATAATATCATCAAAACTCTTCATACCATATTCTATAATACTGACATTTCCATTAACTTTTAACTGCGAAATATACTGTTCATCTTCTATTCCCTGTGGCCATATCCATACATTTTCATAAGAATCTGAAAGTACATTCAACATATACTGATCCACCTTCATTTCTCTGTTATAGTCTGTCAATGTACAAACTACATTTTTACCTTTTTTATGAGGAATTTTTTTACAAAGATCAGGTGTCAGTTCCCACATAGTTGGACAGCCTGTATAAACAACATTTTTAATTCCCATTTTTTTCAACATTCTTTCTGAAAATCGATCACGAACAGAATGAATGGCATCTGGCGCAAGAATAGTTTTCAGCATTCTCTTTGTATATAAATCATATATCTCACATTCACTGTCAAATCCTACTCCCATTAATATAGTGTTTTTATATATCGAGATATCTTCATTTAACTTCCATAGCCCATAATTTCGCATCTTTCCAGAGAGAATATTCGTACCACACAAAATTTTATAAGACGCATTTATCAATTCATTCCTTTCACTTTCCGTAGGATAACGATGCGTCGGAATCCTTTTTACATTTTCACAATCTATGATTCCATTTAACTGTTTTTCACAGTTCTGCATGATAATCTGATCACCACAATTGTCACCGTCAATTGAAGTATCCAACAACACAGGTTTTTCCATTCCATTTTCACTTCTTTTTGCATCCAGTATCCCTCTATAATATGGAATACATTCTTTTAAGTATATCAATTTGTTTTTGAATCTCATAAAAATATATTCTGGGATTTTTCTCATTAATTCAGAAATTGTATATTTTTCCCATACACTTTCCAGCAGCAGAATAGCTTCTCCTGGCTTTGTCCCCCAGATTTTTTTTACCCTCTGGATATGCAACAATTCCTTTCGAACATCTTCATCCATCCACGAAGCTGTAAAATGATGTATTGATACAGTCCTATTCGTCTTATGCATTTTCCCTGTCCTGAAATTTTTAGGGCATAATACGTCAGACGCATAGATTATCATATTTTCTAATAACTGATCTTTATTTTCCTGTGTCAATCCAAATTTCCTTAATGCCTTTGTTGTATAATTTGGTGAAGGCAGTAAATTGTAACTTCCATCATTATTTCTAAAACTAACGCTATCATATAAATCACGCATTACTTCAATTATCTCATTTCCAGGCTCTGCACCAAATCCATGTCCACAATTAACAAAGAACTCCCCGTCACCTGTATCTTCAAATCCCATAAACGCTTTATGCGACAGTAATTCATCTATATTTTTTACAAGTTCAACATCTGTATCTAAATAAATGCCTCCATATTGATATACAATATCTAATCTGGCATAATCAGGAACAAACCCCCATTTTTTTGCTTCATATGCCTGTCGCATATATTCGTTTTTAGAAAAATCATAATTGGATTCATTCCACTCTATAATTCGGTAATCCGGGCAAAATTTTCTCCAGCTTTCTATGCAATATAATACAGATTTTGGTTTCGGACAGTTACCCACCCAACAATAATGAATTATTTTAGGAATCATAGCTTATCCTTTCTTAGAATCCTTTTCCATTTAAAAATGATATATAATCAAAATCATCCAAATATCTCCGTATACGTGCCTGCTTTTTAAAATAAAGCAGTGCTTCTACACCTTCACATTGCTCAAATCCTGGTATATAATACGCCGAGTCAATTTCCCGATACGGAATGTGCGTAAATATTACTTTATTTTTATATGGCAGCTTATCAAATCGTTGTATTGTTTCATAAGTGCAATTGTCTCCATCAACTCCTAGAACAAAGAGATTATCCCAATTAATTCTTTTCTTACGCTCTTCCCATTTATACACTGCTTCTGTAAAGGTTTTATAATGATTAAATCGAATTTCAATATCTCCAATCCTACCTGTCGGAAAATCGAATCTCTTATCTTCATATGGCAAAACCGGCTGTTTCATATACCAAGAAAGGTTCTCCAACATTTTTACATAATCGTTCATATCAAAACTTAAATTTATCGTCGGAGACAAAAACTTTAACTTCATATCATAATACCAGTACTCACCATTACAATTAGATGAAATAATAGTTGGTGTTATATTTTTCAGTCTGCTTCTCTTTATTTTCTTATACAAATGCCATTCCATTCCTTGAAGCCAATTCATAAAACCAGTCACCTCAATATATTTTTGAATGAATACGTGGAAAATATCTTAATAACATTAATCGGATTTTTTGCTTCATTCCAACATTTTTTCCATGTTTCATTATTTTTCTGTACGCCCATGCAAATTCTTTTTTTGACTGCAGAAAACAGACTTTTGTATTTGCCGATTTTTCTATATTTTTCTCCGCATTTGCATATGCAACATATAAACTCAAACAGGCTTCTAACCCATATGGTTGCACATTTTTGCTCTCCAAAAATCTGGCTCTGCAATAAACTGCTTCAATAAAATCAAAGTATTGATTTGTATATTGTTTCCTTCCAACAATACTGTCCGGTCTTGCCCGATACCAGTAACTATCCTTTCCTGTTAATACAATTTTCTTCGCCTGGTACAGTAATTCATGATATACATATGTATCTTCATAATATTTTCCTTTTGGAAATTTTATATTATTAAACAGTTCTGAGCAAAATAACTTATTACAGACAGACGGCTGATTCAATGTTTGAAAACGTTCCCTCCCTGCAAGGACTTGTTCTCTTTCTGCCGGATAATAAAATTTAACACTATCCACAGTATCCCCAAACCGCATCATATTGCAGACTGCAATATCACACTGATTTCTTTTTAAGCTGTCAAACATGGTTTGTATCATTTCTGAACTAATATAATCATCACTATCTATAAAAGAATAATATTTACCTTTTGCAAGCCTTAAACCTGTATTTCTGGCATCTGATAATCCTCCATTTTCTTTGTGTATAACTTTTATTCTAGCATCCGTCATCTGATATCTATCACATATTTTTCCTGACTGATCTGTTGACCCATCGTCTACCAATATAATTTCTAACTTTTTATATGACTGACCTAACACACTCTTAATACATTGATTTAAAAATTCTTCCACATTGTATACAGGCACAATAATCGAAATAAGATCCTCGCACATTTCTTTTCCTCTCAATTTCTACAAACCAATCTTCATAAAATTTCTTATCTGACATGTCCAATAAAAAGACCAATTCGCCATACTCAGCCATCTTTTTTCCATTCCCGTCATTGAATTCAGATAAATTTTAATCGGATATTTTCTCAATGTTACTTTCAAATTTTCCCATATACCTTTGTCCTTGTTTGAATCCCTCAGTAATAATTGTCCCTGATATAAACAGGTAAACCACAAATTACTAATACTTTCTTGTTTTAATGCCGGCATATATTGACAAATATATTCATGCCTCAGTATTTTTGCCTCAACTGCCTGCCATCTTTTCAATGTATTTATCGAATGCATTACTGAATTTTCCTGTTGCCGATATGCATATAACACTTTATTCGTATAAAGCAATTTTCTTGCATTCCCAAGAACCCGATATGTCCAAAATTCATCATCAATGGATTTTTGTTCTGGAAATCGAATGTCTTTGATCACTCTTTTTCTGTACATTTTATTCCATATCAACTGTCTGAATATTCTATCTTTTATATTCTCACAAATCGCTTCTTCTGCATTAAATAGTTCCCATGCATAACTTTCATTTTCCCCGTCAAACTTAACATCTTCATCTTCTGTAATACAATATCCACATTCAACAATATCAATTTCTTCTTGAAATTGTTTATACAAAAAATCAATCATACACGGTGCTATATAATCATCACTATCAATAAAAATCACAAACTCTCCCTTAGCCTTATCCAATGCCAAATTTCTTGCCGCTCCGCCACCTGCGTTTGTCTGATGAAAAACTTTTATACGTTCATCTTTCTCTTTCCATAAATCACATATTTCAGGACATTGATCCGGTGAACCATCATCTATTAAAATAATCTCTAAAGCTCTATATGTCTGATTTACAACAGACTGTATACAATGATCAAGAAACCTTTCAGTTTTATATACTGGTACTATTACACTCACTAATTTATCCATAGTTTTTACTCATATTTATTTTTCATTAAGAATTTTGCGTAACATTTATATAGTTCTTTATATATTGATGGAACATGTAAGATAAGCATTGCAAGTATCTGTTGTTTTTTATCTAATAAATTAATATTTTTCTTGTCTTTTTTTATCTTTTCACGCACCCATTCCAGATCTTTTTCATATTCTTCCTGCTCCGCCAATGCCAAACTATTACATACGTTTACGCATGTACTCAAATAAGATTTTTCCGCACAGCCTTGTAAAATAGGAGAAATATCTTCGCATATTATTTTCTTTACCTTTATTGGATCATATATGCGAGCATAATTTAATTCTGTACGTGTAACAGAATCCTTTCGTACTAAATAATGATATTTACAGGTATCCACAAAAACAGATTTTGTCGCAACAGAAAACAAATAATAATTCATTAATAAATCTTCATTTATTTTTATATTTTCAGGTATTAAATGATATTCCAAACTTTCTTCAACCAATGATCTTTTAAAAAGTTTATTACATAACCCTGGCTCAATAACCTTTCCCTCTAGTAAATCCATCACACCTTTCAGCGTGTTCTGAATTCTGATATCCCCTGTTCCATAAAACTCATGAACACGTCCATCTTCAAATTTCATCAGATATCCACAATGTGAAATGTCGGCTTTATATTGTTTTGCATTTTTTAATAATAACTCATACATATCTGTTTCAATTTCATCATCACCATCCACAAATCCAATCCATTGTCCCTTAGCATGTCGAATTCCATTGAATCTTGCACTGGTCACACCTTCATTTTCCTGTCTTATCGGCACTACTCTATTGTCGCTATTCGAAATTCTCTGTATCACATTCCAACTCTCATCAGTCGATCCATCGTCAACCACTAATACCTCAATATTGGTATGCGTCTGCTGTAAAACACTTCTTACCGCTCTTTCAACATATGCTTCCAGATTATAAACTGGAATTATTACTGAAATCTTGTTGTTTTCCATTTCTATCCCCTATAACGACAATAGCATCTCTTCCACTTTCGATACTGTTTCTTCAATACAGAATATGCTTCCTCTTTTTTTAGCCTGTCTCGTATAATGGTCCAATAAATCATTTCTCTCTACTAACAGTTTTATTTTTTCATATAAAGCATTTTCGTTGTTAGATACTATGATTCCATATTCATCATTCTCGCCCAGCATTTCCTTCATTCCAGCCACATCTACTGTACAAACTGGAATTCCCAGAATTAAAGCTTCTGTCGCTGCTGTACTGAAGCCCTCTGCATAACTTGTACATACAAATAGATCACATTTTGCTATATATTTATAGGGATTTAATTGATAACCCAAAAGGTCCACATATTTTTCTATATAATTATCAGTAATATATTTTCTCATCTCAGATTTCATAGGACCATCTCCCAAAATATAAAGATGTACTTTACACCCTTCTTTTAGAAGACGAACCATAATTCTTAAAAGTCGATCAAATCCTTTACTTTTCAATAGTTTTCCTACAGCGACTATTTTTACTTCTGTTTCTTTCATGATACATTACTGTTTTGCCCACAGCTGTCCCACGAGAACCGTCATATCATCCCGCACCTGAAACTTTTGCAGCAGCAGGATCTGCTCCATCAGTCTACGGGCAAACT
>OLPO01001865.1_pt1 | contig 13676 bp, 9 predicted proteins | sample 1672831 | NCBI WGS metagenome assembly OLPO01 (sample SAMEA3136728, study PRJEB25190) | human gut metagenome
TTTCATATTGTACCTAATTCCAAACAAAAATTCAAGAGCTATTTATAAAAAAGCATATCAAAATAAATATTAAGAAAATTCCTGGAAAATGTGCTATAATTCTGTGATAGAAAGTTCTGTCCTGTAAATATGGAAATACAGCCGGACAGAAACCAACTGTACCACTGCTGTTACAGGTACAGCCTCACAATCGAAAAACACAGATGTTATAAATTACGGAGGTACAACATGGACCAGAAAATTTTATGGGACTGCCATATGCACTCCTCTTTTTCCGCAGATTCCGATACTCCTATGGAGGATATGATCCAGACTGCATCAGACCTTTGTCTTGAGGGAATCTGTTTTACCGAGCATCTTGACCCGGATTATCCAAAAACACCGGAAGGACTTGATTTTTCTCTGGATATTCCGGCATACCGCAGTCGCCTTGATGAGCTTAAAGAAGCTTTTAATGATCAGATCTCTGTGAATTTCGGAATCGAGCTGGGACTTCAGCCTCATCTAGCCGGAACTTTTTCGGAGCTTCTGAAAGAGGTTCCTTTTGATTTCGTTATCGGATCTTCCCATCTGGTGCACGGATATGATCCTTACTATCCTGATTTTTTTGAAGGACGCCGGGAATCCGAATGTTACATGGAATATTTTGAATCCATCCTGGAAAACATCGCTGCTTTTGATGAAATGGATGTGTACGGACATATTGACTACGTAGTACGTTATGGTCCTAACCAGAACCGCCAGTATTCCTACGGACGTTACAAGGAGATTCTGGATGAAATTCTCCGTACACTGATCCGTAAAAATATCGGCATTGAGCTGAACACCGGCGGTTATCATTACGGACTTGGCGAACCTAACCCCTGTGTAAACGTTATCCGACGCTATCATGAACTGGGCGGTGAAATCATCACCATCGGCGCCGATGCACACACTCCGGATAAGATCGGCTACGCCTTTGACAAGGCAGCTGACGTTCTAAGAGAATGTGGTTTTTCCTATTATACTGTATTCCAGAACCGCCAGCCGGTTTTTCATAAGCTTTAGATTTAATTTTTCACAACCGATACTAATCACTTAATTTAAGGAGGAAATATTTATCATGGCAAAAAAAAGACTCCAGAAGAAAAAAGCAACCATGCAGGCAAAACAGACGAGCCAGCAGAAAAAAGCTCCCGTTGCTGCAGGCGATGTTAAAAAAATTGAAACTGCGAAAGTAGAACCAAAGAAAGTTACAACTACTAAGACGGAACCTATTAAGGTCGAGACTTCTAAAACAGAGCCGATTAAAGTTGAAACTTCCAAGACGGAGCCAGTCAAAGTCGAAACCTCTAAGACGGAACCAATCAAGGTTGAGACTTCTAAAACGGAGCCGATCAAAGTCGAAACTTCTAAAACTGAACCAATTAAAGTCGAGACCTCTAAAACTGAACCAATTAAAGTCGAGACCTCTAAAACTGAACCAATTAAAGTCGAAACCTCTAAAACTGAACCAATTAAAGTCGAGACCTCTAAAACTGAACCAATTAAAGTCGAAACCTCCAAGGAAGACACCGCTTATGATGCCCTCTACAAAAAGCGTCTGAACCACTACTACAACGATCTGAAATGGCTCTACTGCGAGCTGTTCCGTGACCATCCGGAAGTCGCCGGAACTTTCACCAGCCTTACAAAAAAAATGAAAGAAATCTACAGCGAACGTTCTCTTTCCCTGAAAGCTGCCGACCTGATCTGTGCAGAAGATCCGGACTGGTTCCGCAAAACTACCTTTACGGGAATGGCTGTCAATCCGGCAGACTTTGCAGGTACCCTGGCCGGACTGTCCGATAAACTGGACTATATCAGCGAATGTAACGCAGACACCCTGTACCTCACCGATCTTTTCCAGGCGACCTCCAACTGTGCGCTTCGCATCATCCCTGAAATCGGAAGCTCTGATGACCTGCACGCACTTGCTGCAAACTGCCAGAAAGCAGATATCCGCCTTGCAGTTGAGATTCCTTTAAGTCTCTCTGTGGATGATCCGCAATCCGGTATCCCATGCGTACTTCAGACACCGGCATATTTCAATGCCATGCTCCTTCAGATTCTGGAGCTTGCAAACGAAGGTGCAACTGTTTTCAGCCTCGGCATCCTTCCAATGCTGGACACTGAAAATCTCTGGAAGCTTCACTCCCTGCTTCGCATGACACGTATGGTCTGCGAGATCGTATGCCCTGGAGTTCTTCTTCTCGGAGAAACCGACCGTACTCCTGCCGCGGCAGCTGCATTTGGGGGAACCGCTGATATGCCGGAACTCCACATTGTAAACAGCACACAGCTGATGTCCGATATCTGGCACACCGTTGCCACAAAGGATGCTTCTCTCCTTCGCCACGGAATCGACAAAACGGCTGATCTTTCCCAGGCACCGGTATTCCAGAACTACCTCCGCAACCGTAACACCGTACGCTGGAATCTGGACTACGATTTCCTGAAAAACAGCTTCATCACAGAGGGACCGCACAGAGATTATCTGAATGAATTCCTCGCAGGACTTTTCCCGGATTCCTTTGCAAGGGGCGAAATCTACGAAAATCCGGAAACACAGGAAGCAGAGCTCTGCGGTACAACTGCATCTCTTGCAGGAATCGAACGTTTTGACTACGAAGGCAATGCAGACGGTGTCAGCCGCGGAATCCGCTACGATGTAACCCTCCATGCTCTCCTTCTTTCCCTTCCGGGAATCCCGGTACTTCGAAGCGGAGACGAGATTGGACAGCTCAATGACTACACCTACAAAGCCGACCCGTCCAAAGCAGCTGATCCACGCTGGCTCCACAACGGTCACTTCAACTGGACGCTGGCCCAGAACCGTGCTGACGCCGAGACCATCCAGGGACGCATTTTCAACAGTCTGGAGCAGCTGGAAGCCATCCGGAACAGTCACTCCGCATTCGCCCCTGAAATCCCGGCCCACACCCTGGAAACCTGGGACAAAGCTCTGCTCGCACTCGTAAAAGAAACTGAGCAGGAAAAACTGATCTGCCTCTACAACTTCAGCGACCAGGACAAAGTCGCCTGGATCAACGAACAGGACGGCACCTACGAAAACCTCCTCACCGGAGTCCAGCAGGACGCCCAGGCCGTAGAGCTGGAAGCATTCAGCTTCACCTGGCTCCTCCGCATCAAATAAACGCCCCAAAAAAGAAGCAGACCCAAACAGTCTGCTTCTTTTTGAATGCCCAAGCCCTCCCAAATCACAGCCGTTCACTCACCAAAAGAAGAAAAGGCACTGTTTTTCAACAGCACCTCTTCCAATCATCTTATCTACTTTCTCAGTTTATCAATAAATGTAGCAAATTTTCCCTGCTCTCCCTTATCCAGCGACCGGTCATAGATATTCCGGATCCACGCCGTAATCACATCAATAAGGATCGGAGAAAACGTCATAAGCAGGAATACCAGAATGATCATACCAAACTCCAGCGATCCCAGTGTCAGAAGATTCTGCAAAACAACCGCAGCACCGAAAAAGATCACCTGCATACTGTAAATGATCACCTTACGATACCTGTTAAGCGGCGCATAGACCGTCTTCAGTGCCGCCATATAATTCCAGCCTGTAACCAGCACACAGGCTGTATTCAGCATGGCATTTGAGTGATAAACATTCTGACATACCAGCATTACCGTAAATACACAGCCCGTGATCGCCACGGCAGCCGGAAACGCATTCATAAACACATGACGCAAAAATGTATGGTCGATCTTATCATAATTATTCTCCTGAGCCAGCAGGAAGGTAGGAATACCAACCGCACACGCACTGATCAGAGACATCTGTATCGGCTCAAACGGATATGCATCCCCGAAAAAGATCGTGATCAGTGACAACAGCACCGAAAAGATCGTCTTGATCAGGAACATGGACGCCGCCATCCGGATATTATTTACAACACGGCGGCCCTGGTTCACGATCTCCGGCATCGCCGCAAAATTCGAGTCCAGAAGAACCACATTGGCAATGTTCTTGGCAGCATCACTGCCCTCAGCCATGGCAATACTGCAATCCGCCTCCTTAAGAGCCAGAACATCATTCACACCATCACCAGTCATGGCAACGGTATGACCTTGCGCCTGCAGAGCCTTCACCATTGCCTGCTTCTGCTGCGGGGTCACACGTCCGAAAACGCTGTACTTCGCAACTGCTGCATCCATCTCCTCCTGGGTAGTTATGGTCGTGGCATCTACATATTGTTCCGCATTCTTAAGACCGGCACGCTTCGCAATAGCGGAAACCGTCACAGGATCATCACCGGAGATCACTTTCAGATCCACACCCTGACTCTCGAAATATGCCAGCGTATCCGGTGCCTCCGCACGGATCACATCCGTCAGAAGTAAAAGCCCGATCGGTTCCAGTCCCTCCGGAAGTTCCGTCCCCTCATTCACCTTATCACTGTGGGCAAGAACCAGGACACGAAGACCATCACTGGCAAAGCCTCCACAGTATTCCATAAGCTCCGGATTTCCCTCCGGGAAAAGAAACTGTGCGGCCCCCATCAGATACGTACCTGCATCTTCAAAAGCCGCTCCACTGTATTTCCTGTCGGAAGAAAACGGAATCGCATGATCCAGTGTCAGATCCTGTCCAACCGGAAATCTTGCACGCAGGGCATCCGCCGTAGCATTCTGATCCTTCAGAACAGCAAGAAGATTTCCCATGATGTGCTCGATCTCACGGATCTCCGGGGTGACTTCCTGAACATTTTTTTCGTTCACCGGAGATGGTGCCGCCTGTTCTGAAAGCACCTCGCTTCCGTCCTCCCTAGAAATCGCATCAGCTGCATCCAGCTTTTCGGAATCCTGTTCTGCTGTTTGCAGTGTTTCTTCTGCCGGCTTCTCATCTGCATTTCCTGTGGGCGGATAGCTCTCCACAGCCTCCACACACATGGTTCCCTCTGTGATAGTTCCTGTCTTATCCAGACAAAGCGTATCCACACGTGCCAGAGTCTCAATACAATAGAGCTCCTGCACAAGCGTTTTCTTCTGTGCAAGCTTCAGGGCTCCAAGTGTCAGGGCAACACTGGTCAGCAGTACCAGTCCCTCCGGTATCATACCCAGAACCGCTGCAACCATACTGACTACAGAATCCCGGATATTATCTCCCACAAAATAATACTGTTTATAAAAAAGCACCGCACCAAGAGGTACGATAATAATACTGATCACCTTAAGGATCGCATTCAGAGAATTCCGAAGTTCTGAATTATGGCGCTTGAATTCCTTCGCCTCACTGGTGATCCTGGAAGCATAATTCTCACTTCCCACATGAATAACCTGACAACAGGCCTGCCCGGCCGTCACAAAGCTTCCTGAAAAAAGCTCATCTCCCAGATTCTTCGGAAGATTATCCGCTTCACCTGTAAGAAGCGACTCATTAACTTCCAGATTACCTTCCAGAATCTTCGCATCCGCCGGTACCTGTTCACCGGCTTTCAGAAAGATCAGATCATCCACCACTAACTTTTCTGTAGATATTTTCCATTTTTTTCCTTCGCGCAGGACTACAGTCTTGGCTTCTGTCAGGATCGCCAGCTTGTCGATCGTCTTCTTCGCACGGATCTCCTGAATGATTCCAATAACCGTATTAATAAAAATGATTCCTACAAACATGGAATTCTTGTAGGAACCAACCAGCAGTACGAGAACCAGCAGCACCAGGTTCAGAAAGTTGAAGAATGTCAGTGTATTCTCCAAGATGATCTGTTTATATGTCCTGGTGTTGGGGTTTTCGTTATTATTTACCTGGCCCTGTGCAATTCTCTCCTGAACTTCTTCGTTCGTAAGTCCTGTCATTCTCTGTACTTACCTGTCCTTTCAATGGCTTACGGTTCCGTTCGCGCGAAGCTTGCTCATGCCACGGTTATGATCTTGTAAAAGGGAATTAATATTCCTCCTCTGTATCCTCTTCTCCTTCGTGGATATCAGACTTCGGTTTGGAAAGACCCTCGATCTTAATGTGATGTTTCTCTGCGTAATCCCAGAGAGCTGCATGAATTGCCTCTTCAGCAAGCAGGGAACAGTGGATTTTTACTGGCGGAAGTCCGTCCAGTGCCTCCATAACAGCCTTGTTGGTTACTTCCATTGCTTCCTCAATAGTTTTTCCCATTACAAGCTCTGTTGCCATGCTGCTTGTCGCAACTGCTGCACCGCATCCAAATGTTTTGAATTTGCAGTCTTTGATAATATGAGTCTCGTCATCGATATCAAGGAATATTCTCATAATATCGCCGCATTTGGCATTTCCTACAGTACCCACGCCGCTTGCATTCTCGATTTCGCCTACATTACGTGGATGCTGAAAATGATCCATTACTTTTTCACTATACATTATTTTTTCCTCCTGGCAAGTGTTTTTATTATTTTTTCTGTTTTTTCATAAAATCTTCATATAATGGAGACATACTTCTTAAGTTTGCAGTAATATCTTTCAGTTTATCTACTACAAAATCAACGTCCTCCAGAGTTGTCTCCTCGCTTAAAGTCATACGGAGAGAACCATGTGCGATCTCATGAGGAAGACCGATCGCCAGCAGAACATGTGACGGATCCAGGGAACCGGATGTACATGCAGAACCGCTGGATGCACAGATTCCGAAGTTGTCAAGCATCAGAAGAAGGGACTCACCTTCGATGAACTGAATGCTTACATTCACGTTGTTCGGAAGACGTTTTACCTTGTCTCCGTTAAGACGAACATACGGAATCTCTGTAAGGATTCTGTTGATCATATGGTCACGAAGCTCGATCTCCTTGGCTGTACGCTCTTTCATGGATTTGTTTGCACGCTCTGCTGCAAGACCATATCCTACGATACCCGGAACATTCTCTGTACCTGCACGACGTTTTCTCTCCTGTGCTCCGCCGTGTACGAAGGAACGGATCTTTACGCCTTTACGGATGTAAAGAAAGCCGATTCCTTTCGGTCCGTTGATCTTATGACCGCTAGAGCTGAGCATATCGATATTGAATTCATCTACATTGATCGGAACCTGGCCGAATGCCTGAACAGCATCTGTGTGGAACAGGATTCCGTGCTCACGTGCGATCTGTCCGATTTCTTTCAGCGGCTCAAGTGTACCGATCTCATTGTTTGCAGCCATAACAGAGATCAGGATCGTCTCCGGTGTGATGGCTTTCTGGAGCTCATCAAGATCAACAAAACCATTCTCATCTACATCAAGATATGTGATCTTCGCTCCGCGCTCTTTCTCAAGATACTCGCAGGTATGAAGGATCGCATGATGCTCGATCTTTGTTGTGATGATATGATTTCCTTTATTCTTATACGCTTCAAAAGTAGCTTTCAGAGCCCAGTTATCAGACTCGGAACCGCCTGCTGTGAAGTAGATCTCCTCTTTCTTGGCTCCGATCACATCTGCGATCTGCTGTCTTCCCTTGGCAATAGCTGCCTTGCTGTTTGCAGCAAAATCATAAACTGTTGATGCATTACCATAAAACTCTGTAAAATACGGCAGCATTGCTTCCACAACCTCAGGTGCGGTCTTTGTTGTTGCCGCATTATCCAGATATATCATTTTTCCCATTTTCTTTTCCTCCTGATCAGGATAATTATTTTTCGTGTATTCTCCGGCTCTCTTCGATCAGCTCACTGAGCATCAGTGTATCCACTGCATCTGTAATGCTGTCGTTGATCCTCTTCCATACCAGCTTCGCCACACAGAGATCGGATCCCTGGCAGCCTCCGTCGCCTTCTGTTCCCGGACATGAGGCAGCCTCCAGGCCACCCTCCAGAACACGAAGGATATCACCCACTGAAATCTCCTCTGCCGGTCTTCCAAGAAAATATCCTCCGGCAGCGCCACGGACACTCTTCACAAGACCCGCTTTTTTCAAAAGTGCCATCAACTGCTCCAGATAGCTGACTGATATATTCTGACGGCCCGCAATACTCTGAAGCGAGACCGCTTCTTTTTCACTGTAAAGACCAAGGTCGATCAGGGCCTTAAGTCCATATTTTGCTCTTGTTGACAGTTTCATCCGTTCACCTCTTTTTTAATTCCCAGTGTTTTCCTCGGATTTCATGTTTACTGTATCAGAAACGTTTAGTTCTGTCAAGACTAACTTATTCATATACTGAAAAAAAGCACGCAGGCGTTTCTATGTCAAAAAAAGTATTTCTGAAAGGAACTCTGATTCTTGCCTGTACCGGCCTTATCAGCCGTCTTGCAGGCTTCTTTTATAGAATATTCCTGTCTCATTCCATTGGTGCAGAAGGTATGGGACTGTACCAGCTCGCCCTTCCGATCCAGGGACTGATGGCAGCTCTTTCCTATGCCGGGATCCAGTCCTCTCTTTCACGTCTGATCTCCGCAAAACTTACACTTCACAGGAAAAAAGACGCCCGTTTTTCCCTGATCCTTGGAACCGTTGCCGCAGTTATCCTCTCTGCCATGGCCGGATTTTTTCTCTTTGAAAATGCAGATTTTTTTGCGAAAGCAGTTCTGAAAGAGCCAAAAACCTCCGACCTTCTCCGTCTGATCGGCTTTACAGTTCCTGTCTGTGCCATCCACGCCTGCATAGACAGCTATTATTATGCCCGGAAAAAAGCCATCGTACCCGCAGCAGTTCAGCTGACGGAACAGGCTGTACGCATCGGTGCTTCCTATGTGCTTTATCTTATCTGTCTGCGGGAAAGCCGCCCGGTCACTGCTCTTATTGCAGCCGGGGGCTCTCTTGCCGGTGAGATCGCGGCATCCCTTGTTTCTCTTCTTGCCATTACTTTTTATTTTGGAAACTGTCACTTTTCAGAAACAGATGTCCGAACCTGCCGGACTTTCTCTCTTGCAAAAGAAATCTTCGGGCTTTCCTTTCCAATATCTCTGAACCGGATTCTTCTGACTCTTCTCGGAAGCATCGAAGTCGTTCTGATTCCGCAGATGCTTCTTCGCTTTGGCCTCACTGCATCGGATTCGCTTCAGATCTACGGAATTTTCACAGGAATGGCACTTCCGCTGATTCTTTTTCCTTCTACGCTCACAGCTTCCGCCTCTGTTATGCTCATGCCTTCTGTGGCGGAACTGGATACCCTTGGAGACCGGAAAAAAATTCAAAAGGTTATTGACCAGACTTTTTTTCTTTGCATGCTGCTTGGTTTCCTCTGTGGAGCAGCTTTTTTCCTTATGGGACCGTTTCTCGGACGTCTCCTCTTTCACAGTCCCACTGCCGGAACATACATCCGCTACATGGCTTTCGTCTGCCCTTTTCTCTACACCAATACAATGCTTGCCAGTATCCTCCACGGTCTTGGCAGACCGGGACGCTGCCTTGTACATAATATTTCCGGAATCCTGGTACGGATCTTCTTTGTCACTGCCGTGATTCCTGTAATCGGAATACGAGGCTATTTTTACGGAATTTTTCTGGGCGAGCTTCTTCTTTCTCTTCTACACGTGAAAGCGCTAAAATTTCCCTATCGACAATCCGACAATAATCGTTTATAATTAGTAATCGAAATATGACAGTTCAGCAAATACGGAACTGTCATAACAGAAAATAGGGAATCACGGAGGAATTAAGTACTATGAGCTTTGAATTCATAAAGAAGCTGCCGACTCCTGAAGAAATTCGCAATCAGTATCCACTTGATGCTGAGCTTCAGGCTCTTAAAGAGAAACGCGATGCAGAGATTCGCGATGTTTTCACTGGTAAATCTGATAAATTCCTCGCTATCATCGGACCATGCTCCGCAGATAACGAAGATGCTGTATGTGATTATCTTTTAAGACTTCGCAAGGTGCAGGAGAAGATCGAGGATAAAGTCCTCATCATCCCACGTGTTTACACAAACAAACCACGTACAACAGGCGAAGGCTACAAGGGAATGCTTCATCAGCCGGATCCGGAGAAGAAGCCTAGTCTTCTTGCAGGTCTGGTTGCTATCCGTAAGATGCATATGCGCGCGATCCGTGAGAGCGGTTTTACCTGCGCTGATGAGATGCTTTACCCGGAGAACTACCGTTATCTTTCTGACCTGCTTTCCTACGTTGCAGTAGGTGCACGTTCCGTAGAGGATCAGCAGCACAGATTAACGGTCAGTGGTATGGATGTTCCGGCAGGTATGAAGAACCCGACCAGCGGTGACTATAGCGTTATGCTAAACTCTATCGTTGCTGCACAGGGTGCACACCGTTTCATTTACAGAAGCTGGGAAGTTGAGACAACCGGTAATCCGCTTTCTCATGCAATCCTTCGTGGTGCCGTAAACAAACATGGCGAGGCGATCCCGAACTACCATTACGAGGATCTTCGTCTCCTCTATGATAAATACCACGCTAAAAACCTTGCCAACCCGGCAGTTATCGTGGATACCAACCACTCCAACTCCAACAAGCAGTACGAGCAGCAGATCCGTATTGCAAGTGAAGTTCTCCACAGCCGTAATGTAGATCCTGAACTTCACACTATGGTCAAGGGTCTTATGATCGAGAGCTACATTGAACCAGGCAACCAGAAGATCGGTGGCAACCATGTTTATGGTAAGTCCATCACAGATGCCTGCCTTGGTTGGGAACAGTCCGAGCAGCTTCTCTATACTATCGCTGAGAACTGCTAAGAAGTGCCCTGACATTCTTAATCTATTCAAAAATATTTCCCGCCAGATCAGTTATCATTTTCTGACCTGGCGGGATTTTTCTTAATGGCGCGGATGCGCCTTCATATATACATCTCTCATTTTCGCCACTCCGAAATTCAGGTACACCTGTGTAGTGGAAATATCGGAATGTCCCAGCATCTCCTGCACGCTCTTTACATCAGCTCCATTCTGAAGCATATGCGCTGCAAAGGAATGACGCAGCGTGTGAGGTGTGATATCGTGCTTAATGCCAGCATCCTCCGCATAGCCCTTCAGAACCTTCCAGAAACCCTGTCTGCTCATGGATTTTCCGGAGCAGTTGGTAAAAAGATACTCTGTCTCGTTCTCTTTCACGAATTTATCCCGGGCCTCGCCGAGATATTTCTCCATTGCATCTCTGCATACATTTCCGATGGGAATGACTCTCTCCTTGCCCTCATCTCTGCATATCACGTATCCAAGCTGAAGGTTGATATCGGTAAGCTCCAGTCTCAGAAGCTCACTCACACGCATTCCTGTGGCATAAAGAAGTTCCAGCATGGCACTGTCACGGATTCCCTTGGGTGTCGTCCTGTTCGGCTGCTTTAAAAGCCTGTCTACTTCATCTACAGAAAGGATCTCCGGCATCCGCTTCTCTACCTTAGGTGGCTTCAGCTCCAGGGATGGGTCTCTCTCGATCCTGCCCTCCTGATGAAGATACTGAAATAATGCACGGATCGATGCCACATTTCTGGATATGGTAGAGAAAGCAAACTGTCCCCGTTCCATATAGCTTAAATATCCTTCCAGCTCCAGATCTCCTACATCCCTGATATCATATATCCCACGTTCCTCAAAATATGCCGCCATCTTTTTCAGATCTCTCTGATAAGACACTTCTGTATTGTGCGATGTTCTCTTTCTGTTATGTAAATATGTAATAAATTCCCGTATCTCTATTTCCATTCCCTGCATCTCGTTTCTAATAATCTAAACCCGTTTATTTTCTGTGGTAAATCTGTACTCTTTTATTACTGAATTATACTGTGAATTTTACATAAAATCAAACGGTTTTTTAGCGAAAAATCGCGCATTTTCAACACTTTCAGGCATTAACTACAAAATGTCGCGGATTTTATGGAAACCATCACTAGATATTGTGGAATTTCTTTTTAAAAAAATTTTAAACCCTTTATAATTTTTTCAACGATCCATGGATTCAGAAAGCTCTCCGCCAGAATCCCTCCGAAAAACAATGTCAGAGCCGCCATCCCCTGTCTTACGTAAAGCCCGTTTTTTGCAGGCACCAGACCATAGTTTTTCCAGATTCCAAAAGACTGCCTGTACACAAGACCTGCCAGCCAGAAATAAACAGGAACATAGATCACATACTGAGGAAACAGAAGTCCTGCTCCTGCAAGTCCCCCATAAAGTCCAAATTCCAGCACACACAAAGTAAGTATCAGACCCGTTTCCAGTCCCAGGATCAGTGTATACGTAACTGCCAAAGGCACGCCAAATACAGTAAAACCGCATAGAAACAAAAGTACCGCAAATCCTCCTCTGCGCCGCAGAACCTCCATAAGATATGCTATGCCCGAAATATCCGTTCTCGCAAAGCTCCTGATCAGATAAAAAGACGCCAGGGTTTTCTGCTTCCATTCCATTTTCCAGACAATATTCGGCAGGATCGTTCCCACCAAAAAGCCGGTGAGAAACAATATTTCTGCTGGAAATCTTCCGGCTGTCTTCCACTTTCTGTTCTCGGTCTTATTCTCCATTCACTCACCCTGTACCAGTTTACGTCCGGTAAACAGGTAATATAACTACAAATCTTCCTGACATTCTAACAGAAACATGCGCCATATAAAATCGCGAAAAAAAACCAGGCAGTAAAAACTGCCCGGCTTTCGTTATTTTTCAGTACTCACGTGATCTATGACTTACTTCGCGTAGTCAACTGCTCTGCTCTCACGGATCACATTAACCTTGATCTGTCCCGGATATTCAAGCTCTGCCTCGATCTGCTTTGCAATGTCTCTTGCAAGGAGAACCATATCAGCATCACTTACATGCTCCGGTACAACCATAACACGAATTTCTCTTCCTGCCTGAATAGCAAAAGATTTCTCTACGCCCTTGAATTCATTTGTAATGTCCTCAAGCTGTTTCAGACGATTGGTATATGTCTCCAGTGTCTCTCTTCTTGCACCAGGTCTTGCTGCGGAAATTGCATCGGCAGCCTGTACGATGCATGCGATAAGAGATTCCGGCTCCACATCACCATGATGGGACGCAACTGTGTTGATAACGATCGGAGATTCCTTATATTTCTTACAGAGATCCACACCGATCTGAATATGAGAACCTTCCACCTCATGGTCAATGGATTTACCAATGTCATGAAGAAGTCCGGCACGCTTGGCCATACGCACATCCACACCGATCTCTCCTGCAAGGAGTCCGGAAAGCTGTGCAACCTCAATTGAATGTCTCAGAGCATTCTGACCATAGCTTGAACGGAATTTCATACGTCCAAGAAGCTTCAGAAGCTCCGGATGGATTCCATGTACACCCACATCCATAGCAGCTGTCTCACCGTCTTCACGGATCTGTGCTTCCACTTCTTTCTGGGCTTTCTCAACCATCTCTTCGATTCTTGCCGGATGGATACGGCCATCCACGATAAGTTTCTCAAGAGCCACTCTGGCGATCTCTCTTCTGATCGGATCAAATGCAGAGAGAACTACTGCCTCCGGTGTATCATCAATAATAAGATCCACACCTGTAAGTGTCTCTAATGTACGGATGTTACGGCCTTCACGACCGATGATCCTTCCCTTCATTTCATCACTTGGAAGCTGCACCACAGAAATTGTTGTCTCGGATACATGATCTACTGCACATTTCTGAATTGCATTGACTACATATTCCTTGGCTTTCTTGGATGCCTCTTCCTTGGCTCTGTTCTCAAGCTCCTTGTAGAGTCTTGCAACATCAACCTTTACGTCATCTTCTACAGATTTCAGTAATTCTTCTTTTGCCTGTTCGGAGG
>OLPO01001870.1_pt1 | contig 13633 bp, 8 predicted proteins | sample 1672831 | NCBI WGS metagenome assembly OLPO01 (sample SAMEA3136728, study PRJEB25190) | human gut metagenome
GCGGTGTGGGCACCGGCGTGGCGCAGGCGATTATCGCCGAGCGCGAGGCGGGCGGTCCGTTTAAGACACTGCACGACTTTGTCGAGCGCGTGGACTCGAGCCAGGCCAACCGCCGCGTGATCGAATCGCTCATCAAGGCAGGTGCCTTCGACTCCACGGGCTATCCGCGCCGCCAGATGATGCACTTTGTGGACAAGAACAACCCCGAGAACATTATCGATGCCGCGGTAAAGCGCCAGAAGGACCGCGCGAGCGGCCAGACCTCGTTCTTCGATATGTTTGGCGATGTTGAGGGCTCGGGCTTTGAGGTGAGCGTGCCCGATCCGGATGGCCAGGAATGGGACCGCCACCTTAAGTTGAGCCAGGAGAAGGAGGTTCTGGGCATCTATGTCTCGGACCACCCGCTGCGCCCGTTTGAGTATGCGCTCAGTAAGGCGCGCGACTTCTCGTTCTCGCAGATCGACACCGGCTACGAAGTGCAGAACCCCACGGGCGGCACCATCAACCAGGAGATTCCCGAGGGCAAAGCGCTGTGGTGGGCCGGCATGGTCTCGAGCGTGTCCAAGCGCGTGACCAAAAACGGCGACCCCATGGGCATCGTGCAGCTCGAGGACATGGAAGGCGAGGCCACCGTCGTGGTGTTCCCCAAGACCTACAAGGAGGCCGAGGGGTACCTATACGGCGAGGTCGATCCCGAGACCGGCGCGCAGCTGTCCGACGCCTTTGTGCGCATTAAGGGCAAGCTCGAGCGCTCGGACCGCGGCGACCAGATCATCGCGCAGGAGATCGTGCCGCTGGAGCTTAACGAGGAGAACAACAAGCCCAAGGTGTTTGAGGTCATGGTGCCCAACAGCCGCTTTAGCCAGGGCAATATGGCGCGCCTGGCCACGGTGCTCACGACCAACCCGGGCGGCGACCGCGTGGAGATCTTTATCGAGCAGGTGGACGGGCGCGTGCTGCGTGCCGAGGTACCTGCTAAGGTCAACGCGCGCTCGATTCCGCTGCTGGCCGAGGCCAAGGCCATTGTGGGTAACCAGGGCAGAGTGACAGTGATCTAAGGGCGACCTTGCTGGCCCGCGCGAGATTGGAGGAAGTGATGGCACAGGGGACGTTTGTGCAGGCGCTCCGGAAAGAGGCGGCGCTGAGCGGCACCTTTATGAAGGGCCGCTCGCTCATGCTCAACGGCGCCGTGCTGTCGATTGAGGACAGCGGCTCGCGCTTCTCCAAAAACGTGACGGTTGAGGGCTCGGTGCGCGGCTCGCGCGGCGACCTGTACAAGACGCACGTGGCGCTCGATGTGGACGAGCACGAGGTGATCGACTACGACTGCGATTGCCCCGCTGCCTATCGCTACCCCGGCATGTGCAAGCACGCCATCGCCACAGCGCTGGCGTACCTGGACGCCAGCGGCATTGAGCCCGTTGAGGGGCTGCGCACGCCGGTTCGCACGTTTACGGCGCAGCCGAAACAGCCCGCGCGCCCCGCGCCCAAAGCGACGGCCGTCAATCCCAACTTTCCCTTTCCGGCGCCCGTCCCCACGAGTCCCAGCCTCATGGCGGCGCTCTCCGATCTTTCGGACGCGCGCATGGATGAGCTGGCGAGCATGCGCCGCAAGCTTGCCGGCGCTGTTGATCCCGACGCCCCCAAAGCGGCGTTGGAGCCCTCGTTGGTGCCGTACTACTATCCGCTGTTCGCCGACCGCTTTAGCTGGGCGCTCGAGTTCCGCATTCGCTGCGGTTCGGTGTCCTACGTGGTCAAGGATATCGACGGCATGGCTGACGCCTATGTCCGAGGCGGCACCTTCTCGTACGGCAAGAAGCTCACGTTTGTCCATACGCCCGAAGCCTTCGAAGACGTGTCGACAAAGCTGCTCAACCTTGTTGTGACGACAGTCGCCTATCTCGATGACATCACAAGCTCGCGTTCGGCGTCGTACGACTTTGCCCGCAGCGGTTTTGTCGCCGAGCGTCAGTTGCCGCTGTCCGTGCATAGCATCGTATATGTGCTGGACCTGCTGCGCGGCCAGACCATTTCCTTTGAGCCCGCCTGGTCGCGGGGGACGACGACGCATCGCACCTATGACGTGGCGGTTGAGATGCCTCCGGAAGGGGAGGACGAGGTGCTGTCCAAGCGCCCACCGCTCCTTGCCGCCAAAATCGCACCGGCGGCTGGTGGCAGCTACGATCTGCGCCTGTCGGCCGATGCATACTGCTTTGCTTCGGGCGACGTTGCCTATCTGATCGACACCCGCCGTGCGCGCCGCACCGATGTGGCGTTTGCCCAGCATGCGGCACCGTTCCTATCGCGCTTGCTGCCCTGTCGCACGCCGGTCCATATCGCCGCCGACCAGGTGGGGGAGTTCTGTCGTATGGCGCTGCCCATTTTGCGCGACTACACCGACCTTACCGCGCCTGCCGCGCTCGATACCGTGGCACCCGAGCCGAGCTTTGCCATGGCGATCGGCATCGACGATGGGCTCGTGACCTGCAAAATTACGGTTACCTACGGCGACTGGTCGGCAGATCTCTTTAGCCTGGGCGCTCCGGGCAGCCCCTTCGAAGAGCAGCGCCCGGGCGTGCCTCCGCGCGACGAGGTGGCAGAGTTTCGCGTTATGGATACGGCGGCCCTGTATTTCGACTTTTACGAGGGCGGCCTGGCGTTTGAGGAACGCGATGACGAGAGCCTGTTCCGCTTGCTGACCGAGGGCCTGTCTGCCCTGTCCGAACTGGGCGAGGTCATGCTCAGCGACCGCCTGCGCCAGGTCTCGGTCCGCCCTGCGCCCAAGCTTTCGGTGCGTGCAACCGTCAAGAGTAACCTGCTCGACGTCGAACTGGGCGCGAGCGGCCTTTCGGCGGCAGACCTTGCCATCTACCTCGACTCCTACAAGCGCCACCAGACGTTTGCGCGCCTGACGTCCGGCGACATCGTACGCCTGGACGAGGGTGCCCGCGCCGCGTTTGGTCTTGCCGAGGACCTGGGCGTCGATGCTGTCGACCTGCTCGACGGCGTGTCGCTTCCCGCGTCGAGTGCCCTGTTTGTCGATAGCATGCTCGCGCGCACGCCCGCGCTCGAAGCCGATCGCGACGCCGCGTTCCGTCGCACCGTCGAGCGCTTGGATACGCTCGGCAAGATGGACTTTACGGTGCCGGTCTCGCTCAAGGCCACACTGCGCGGCTATCAGGTCGACGGCTACCAGTGGCTCGGCTCGCTCGAGCACCTGGGCCTCGGCGGCATCTTGGCCGACGATATGGGCCTGGGCAAAACGCTGCAGATGATCGCGCATATCCTGGCGCGCGTGGAGGCGGGGGACGCCAAGCCCACGCTTGTGGTGTGCCCTGCGTCGCTCGTGTACAACTGGACCGCCGAGCTGGAGCGCTTTGCCCCGTCGCTCGATGTGTGCGCCATTGTGGGTGCCAAGGCTCAACGCCGCGTGCAGATCGCCGGCGTGGCCGAGCATAACGTGGTCGTGACGTCGTATGACCTTATGCGGCGCGATATCGACGAGTACGTTGAGCAGGATTTTGCCCGCGTGGTGCTCGACGAGGCCCAGTACATTAAAAACCCGCTCACGCAGGTGGCGCACGCCGCCAAGCGCCTGCCTGCCGGCGTGCGTTTTGCCCTGACGGGCACGCCCATCGAAAATCGCCTGTCCGAGCTGTGGAGCATCTTCGACTTTCTGATGCCGGGCCTTTTGGGGACGCGCGAGTCGTTTGCCAAGCGCTTTGAGAGCCCCGTCGAGCATGCCGAGGGCGATAGCGCCGCTCGCCTGCAGGCGCTCGTGTCGCCGTTTGTGCTGCGCCGTGTTAAGGAAGACGTGATGGCCGATCTGCCCGAAAAGATCGAGGACACCGTCGTGGCTCAGCTCACCGGCGAGCAGCGCAAGCTGTACCTGGCAAACCAGGACCGCATCGCCCAACAGGTGCAGCATCGCGAGGCATCTGAGTTTAAGAAAGACAAGCTCAAGGTGCTCGCCGAGCTCACCAAGCTGCGCCAGATCTGCTGCGACCCGCGTCTACACTACGAGGATTACAAGGCGGGGAGCGCCAAGCTCGATACGTGCATGGAGCTCGTGCACGGCGCACTCGACGGCGGGCATCGCATCCTGTTGTTCAGCCAGTTTACGGGTATGCTCGATATCATCGGCAAGCGTCTGGCCAAGGAGGACATCGCCTTCCTTAAGCTCACGGGCGCTTCGTCTAAGGAGAGCCGCGCCAAGATGGTCGCGCAGTTCCAAGCGGGCGAGGTTCCGGTCTTTTTGATTTCGCTCAAGGCGGGCGGCGTGGGCCTTAACCTGACGGCGGCCGACGTGGTCATTCACTACGACCCGTGGTGGAACGTGGCCGCGCAGGACCAGGCGACCGACCGCGCGCACCGCATTGGCCAGCAGCATACCGTGACCGTGTACAAGCTCATCGCCAAGGACACGATCGAGGAACGCATTATGCAGATGCAGGAGTCCAAGCGCGACCTGGTCAACAGCGTGCTCGGCGGCGACGGCATCTCGTCGGCGCTGTTTACCCGCGAAGATGTTCTGGCACTGCTGGGCGGCGACGGGCGCTAACCCGCTCGGGTGGGGCCGCCAGGGCGGATAGCACGCGCTGCCCATCGTCCCCGGCCGTTATGTGTTCATTTGCCATGCCGTGGATGGTTCGCCTGCCTTTGGGCATAAGAAGCATCGAGAACACCGGCACATCAGCAAAGGAGAACATCATGGCGAAATTCTTTAAGGACCCCGATGGCAAGCTCATTGCCGCCCTTGGCAACGACGTTGCAACCCCTGCCGGCTGCACGGAGCTGACCGCGAACACCGAGGACGCGGCGCACGAGAAGCACGTGCCCGTCGTCGAGAGCGAGCGCGACGGTCACGTGATCCGTGCGCGCGTGGGCTCGGTCGAGCATCCCATGGTGCCCGAGCACTACATCGAGTGGATTGCCCTTGAGGCCGAGGGCCGTCTGGAGGTCCATTACCTCCAGCCCGGCATGAAGCCCGCGACGTTTTTTGCCGGCGGCTCCAAGACCGGTACCGTCTATGCCTATTGCAACCTGCACGGGCTGTGGTCCGCGACGTTCTAGGAGCGCGCCCCCGCTCGGGGTATCATAGCTAGCATATGCACATGCGAGCGCCGACTGCATCATGCGGCCGGCGCTTTTACTACGACAACGATGGTTTACGACGGAAAGGGCTGAGCCATGAAGCTCGCACTTGCACAGATCGATATGCGCCTGGGTGATATTGAGGGCATTTGCGGTCGCATCGAGGACCAGGCTCGTTTAGCCCACGAGCGCGGGGCGCGCGTGCTGTGCGTCCCGGCTCCGCTCTTTATGGGCGCTCTGCCCGGCGGCCTGGTGGGCGCTGCCGACTTTGAGCACGACATGCTGACAGGCCTGACCGGTGTCGCCGAGCGTATCCAAGAACTCGATATGATCTGCGTCGTGCCCGCGGCGGTTTCGTTTGAGGGCCAGCCCCTGCTCGACTACATGATGCTCAAGGACGGCCATGTGGTGCCGGCCCGTTCGAGCATTGCCCTGCAGCGCGGTGGGAACGGCGATGCCCGTTGGGCCCCGCCGGTCTTCGATGTGGACGGCGTACGTATCGCCGTGATCTTCGACCTGGACCGCGAGCTCGAGATGCTGCCGACCGGCGTCGACCTCATCGCCTATTTTCAGTTCAACGCGTTTGATATGACCGACCGCGAGACGGCCGCCATTGCCGCCGTTCGCAGCGGTGCCTACCGCAAGATCGCGTCCAAGCGCAGTGTATGGTTTGCCTGCATGGCACCGGTCGGTGCCTATGACGAGTCGGTGTATACCGGCGGGTCGTTTGTGCTCGACGATTGCGGGCGCGTGGTGGCCCAAGCGCCGTGTTTTGAGGAGAGCCTGCTGGTTCAGGAGATCCAGCGCGGTGTGATGCTCGATGCCTTGGAGGACCACGAGCTGCCCGAGTTTCGTTCCGAGGAGTGGTTGTGGCAGGCGCTGGTGCTCGCTGTGCGCGATAACGCCCGTGCCCATGGTACGTCGCGCGCCGTGGTGGCGCTTGAGGGCGATCTGCCATCGTCTTTGCTTGCGGCGCTGGCTGTCGATGCATTGGGCTCGCGCAATGTGATCGGCCTGGTGTTGGACCGCAACCGCATCTTTACGCCGGCACAGGAGGAGGCCGAGGCCGCCCGTTGTGCCGCCGTTCGCGCGATTGCCGAGCGCCTGCACATTCGCACGGTTGAACGCGATGCGCCGGATGCGGCGCGCGTGCTCGACCGCGATGTGTCGGCGGGCGATGCCGAGCGCCTGCGTTTGCGTGCGCTGGGCCTCATGTTGGAGGACACGGCGCTCGAGCTGGGCGCGATGGCGTTGAGCCCGCTTTCCAAGACCGAGTACGCGTTGGCGGCACCGGCGCTTTGCGGTGGCTACCAGGGCGATTACGCGCCCTTTGGCGATGTATATCTGTCGACCCTCGAGTTTGTGGCGCGCGTGCGCAACCGCACGTCTGCCGTGGTGCCGCAGGAGCTCGTGACGCTCAACGCGGTGGAAGATTGCATGGAGCGCGTGCTGGCGCGGGCGCTCTCGACGCTCGACGGCCCGGTCGACATGCTCGATCGCGCGGCGCAGCTACTCGGTGGGCTCGAGCCGGGCGAGGTCGATGGCACGCTCGAGGCGCATGTGGACCGCAACCGACCCTTCGACGACATCCCCATGGCCGCTGGCAAGCCCGAGGCTTGCTCGCTGCTGCTGATGCTCGTGCGTCAGGGCGAGGCCGCCCGCCGCATGCTGCCGACGGCGCCGATCGTCTCGGCCCGTTCGTTTGTCGAGCGCGCTTGGCCGTACATGCTCGCGTGGTCCGACGTGGGGCTGAGCGGCAAGGAACGCATGACGGTCGATGCGCTGGCGCGCGCCGAGGTAAACCGCTTTGCCGACGAGGATACAAGCGAGCGCATGCGTGGCGAGATGATGGGCATACTGGGTGACCTGTTGGGTATTTCGCCCGAGCAGATGGAGGAGCTGCGCTCCGAGGATGGCCAACGTCGCCTGCATGAGGGTATGAAAAAGTTTGAGGGCGAGGTCCAGGACGCCATCGAAAAGATGATGGGCGGTCAGGGCGGACCGCAGGGCGGGCCCCAGGGCACGCCGATGCCGCAGCCGCCGGTGGATCCGAGGCAGTTCCCGTTCTTTAGCCAAAACTAACTATGGGATGGGATTCGCTCCCAACCCCGATACTTCAACTAAGCACCTCGGCCCTGTTGTGTTATTCTAGAACAGACGTTCGTGAATGATGCGCGGGGCCTTGCCTTGCGCCGTGCTTGTGGCGAGGGGAGGTTGGCTTGGTCATTTTGGGTATCGACCCCGGTTTGGCCCATACGGGTTGGGGGATTATCGAGGAGCGGCGCGGCGAGGTTCGCTGCCGTGCCTACGGTTGTATCGAGACCAGCGCGGGCAGTCCGCTCGCGGTGCGCCTGTCGCATATTGCCCGCGACCTCAAGGGTGTTGTGGAGCGTTATCGACCAGATACCGCTGCTATCGAGAGCATTTACTTTGGCGCCAACGTTCGCTCGGCCATCCCCACGGCGCATGCCCGCGGTGCTGCACTCGTGGCTCTTTCGGAGTGCGCGCTCGAGATCGGCGAGTACACGCCTATGCAAATCAAGCAGGCCGTCGTGGGCACGGGCGCCGCGGACAAACGCCAGGTTGCCTATATGGTTCGCACGCTCACGCAGCTCGATCACGACCCACATCCCGACCATGCCGCCGATGCCCTGGCCTGCGCCATCTGCCACGTTAACCTCAGCCGCACCCGGGCGCTTACCGGCGGCGAGTTCTATCAACAGAGAGGAACCGGATACTGATGATCTCCCAGCTCCATGGAACGCTTGTCGAGGCCACGATGAGCTCGGCCGTTGTTGATGTATCGGGCGTGGGTTTTGAGCTCGGTATTTCGGGCAGCACCGCGGCCACGCTGCCTACACCCGGCGGCGAGGTGCGCCTCTATACCCGTATGCAGGTGCGCGAGGACGCCATGACGCTCTTTGGCTTTGCCTCCAAGGACGAGCGCACGATGTTCGATCGGCTCGTTTCCGTGTCGGGCGTCGGCCCACGACTGGCGCTCGCCGTGCTCTCCACCTATACCGTGGGACAGCTGTATTCCCTGGTAATGGCCGAGGATGACAAGGGCATGGCCAAGGTTCCCGGTGTGGGCAAAAAGACCGCGCAGCGTCTGATCCTGGAGCTCAAGAGCACCTTTGCCAAGGACAAGGGCTTTGTGCCGGTCGACGTGATTCCCGGCCAGGTTGCGATGCCGGTTCCCGCCGCTGCTCCTTCGGCGATCGATGACGCCCGTGCGGCGCTCCTTTCCATGGGCTTTAGCCCGCAGGAGACCGATGTTGCCCTGAGCGGGTATGATGGGCAGGATATGCGTGTCGAGGATCTGCTCGGCGCGGCGCTTAAGCGACTCGGAATGGATGCGTGATGTGGGAAGCCGATGATTCTCAGGACCTGTGGTCGACGCCCGGAAACTCGCCAGCGGCATCCATGGCGCACGGCGAGCGTATGGTGGGCTCGGAGCTGACGCCCGAGGACCTTGATGTCGACCGTACCCTGCGTCCCCAACGCTTGGATGACTACTGCGGTCAGGAACATATCAAGCAGAGCCTTCGCGTGCTCATCGAGGCGGCACAAAGCCGCGGCGAGACGCTCGACCACGTGATCTTCTCGGGCCCTCCGGGTCTGGGCAAGACCACGCTGGCTACGGTTATCGCCAACGAGTTGGGCGCTCAGATTAAGACGACGAGCGGTCCGGCCATCGCGCGCACCGGCGACCTGGCGGCCATCCTTACCAACCTGCAGCCGGGTGACGTGCTGTTTATCGACGAGATTCACCGTCTGAACCGTTCGGTCGAGGAAGTTCTGTATCCCGCGATGGAGGACTTTGCGCTCGATATCGTGATCGGTAAGGGCCCGGCGGCGCGCTCGATTCGCCTGGATATTCCCAAGTTTACGCTGGTGGCGGCCACGACCCGTTCGGGCATGCTCACGGGTCCGCTGCGCGATCGCTTTGGCATCTCGTATCGTCTGGATTACTACACCGTCGAGGAGCTCGCCCAGATCGTGACGCGCTCGGCAACCATCCTGGGCGTGACGATCGACCATCCCAGCGCGCTCGAGATTGGCTCGCGCTCGCGCGGTACGCCGCGCCTCGCCAACCGTCTGCTCAAACGCGTGCGCGACTATGCGCAGGTGCGCGGCAACGGTTCTATCGAGCTCGATATCTGCCGTCAGGCGCTCGAGTTCTTCGAGATCGACGAGCTCGGCCTGGACTGGATGGACATTCGTATCTTGGAGACGCTTGCCAAGACGTTCTCCGGCCGTGCCGTGGGCCTGACGACGCTTGCCAGCGCGGTGGGCGAGGACCCGGGAACGCTCGAGGATGTCTATGAGCCTTATCTGTTGCAGTGCGGGTTGATGATTCGCACGCCCCAGGGCCGCCAGGCAACGCTTCGCACCTTTGAACACTTAGGAATTGAGCCGACCGTTTAGGACGGGTTTGTAGGCTATCGCTGAGCATTGGATAAACATATCGCCGTTTGTCGGTTGCGGGTGCTTTACTATTGCGCGCCCGTGCTATGCTGAATTGGTCTTTTTCTCATCCGGTAACGAAAGGACCGTCCATGCCTACTGACATCGAAATCGCACGTTCCGTCACACCGCTGCCCATTACCGAGGTGGCTAAGAACGCCGGCGTCGACGTAAAGCATCTGATTCCGTACGGCTTCGACAAGGCTAAGGTCGACTACTCTCTGCTCAATGAGCCAACTGATCACCAGGCCAAGCTCGTCCTCGTGACCGCCATCAACCCCACGCCGGCGGGCGAGGGCAAGACCACTACGACCATCGGTCTGGCCGATGGCCTGCGCCGTCGTGGCGTCAAGAGCGCTGTGGCCCTTCGTGAGCCTTCGCTCGGCCCCGTCTTTGGCGTCAAGGGCGGTGCCGCCGGCGGTGGCTGGGCGCAGGTCATCCCCATGGAGGACATCAACCTGCACTTTACTGGTGACTTCCATGCTATTGGTGCCGCCAACAACCTGCTGGCCGCCATGCTCGACAACCATATTCAGCAGGGCAACCAGCTCGGTATCGATGTTAAGCGCATCACCTGGAAGCGCGTTGTCGATATGAACGACCGTCAGCTGCGCCATGTCATCGACGGCATTGGCGGCAAGGCCCAGGGCGTGCCGCGCGAGGACGGCTTCGATATCACCGTTGCCTCCGAGGTCATGGCGATCCTGTGCCTGTCCACGAGCATCAACGATCTTAAGGAGCGCCTGGGCGAGATCGTTGTCGGCTACAGCTATGCTGGCAAGCCCGTCCGCGCACGCGACCTTAAGGCCCAGGGAGCTATGGCCGCACTGCTCAAGGATGCGCTCAAGCCCAATCTGGTGCAGACGCTCGAGGGTACGCCCGCGTTTGTCCACGGCGGTCCCTTCGCCAATATCGCCCACGGCTGCAACTCCATCATGGCCACGCGTATGGCTATGCGTTTTGGCGATGTCGCCATTACCGAGGCCGGTTTCGGTGCCGACTTGGGTGCCGAGAAATTCCTCGACATCAAGTGCCGCATGACGGGCGTTCGTCCCAACGCCGTCGTGGTCGTCGCGACCGCTCGCGCCCTTAAGTACAACGGCGGTGTTGCCAAGGCCGATCTTAACGAGGAGAACCTCGAGGCCCTTAAGGCCGGTATGCCCAACCTGCTGCGTCACGTCGACAACATCCAGAACGTCTACGGTCTGCCCTGCGTGGTCGCCATTAACCGCTTCCCGACGGACACCGAGGCAGAGCTTGCCCTCATCGAGTCCGAGTGCCAGAAGCTGGGTGTCAACGTTAAGCTTTCCGAGGTCTGGGCCAAGGGCGGCGAGGGTGCGCTCGACCTGGCCGATGAGGTCATGCGCCTGATCGAGCAGCCGAGCGAGCTCAGGTTTGCCTACGAGGACGGTGCCGATGTGGCCGACGCCCTCGAGGCCGTTGCCACCAAGGTCTACCGCGCCGACGGCGTCGACTTTACGCCGGCTGCCAAGCGCCAGCTCGCCGAGCTGCGCGAGAACGGCTTTGGCAACCTGCCGGTGTGCGTGGCCAAGACGCAGTACAGCTTTAGCGACAACGCCAAGGCACTGGGCGCTCCCGAGGGCTTCCGCATCACCGTGCGCGAGCTCAAGGTTTCCGCCGGTGCCCACTTCGTGGTTGCGCTGACCGGCAGCGTCCTGACCATGCCGGGCCTGCCCAAGGTTCCCGCGGCCGAGAATATCGACGTCGACAACGACGGCAACATCACCGGTCTGTTCTAAGCCCGCCTCCCATAGCCGCTTGTCCGCCCCGTCGTGCCTTCAAGGCCCGGCGGGGCTTTTTGATGCGGCGGCAATGTTGCGCAACAAGAATGGGGATTTCTCTCGTACGGTGTAGTTGGAAGAACTACGCGGGCGCATTGCGGCTGCGACGAGAGACGGGAGATGCGATGTATTGCACCAAGTGTGGAGCTCAGATACCCGATGGCTCCACGTTTTGTACGAGCTGCGGCGCTCGCGTGGGCGGCGTTGAGGACCAGGCGGAGCCTGTGGCGTTTCCGGTAGGGGACGCGCCGGCGACCGCTCCTCAGGGTGCCCCGGCTCATATGGCGGCGCAGCCTCGTTATGAGGAGTCTGTGACCGAGCCTGCCGAGGCCTCTCAGCCGTCTGTTCCGACGCCGCAGTCTAAGAAACCCAAGCACAAGGGCCGTATCGTCGCTGCCGTTATCGGCGGTGTGGCCGTTGTCGCCATCGTGGCAGCAATCGTTGTCGTGCCGCGCATCGGCGCGTCGTCCGAGGTGACTTCGGGCGGCAAGGGCTATGTTGTCTGCGCGTGCGAGACCAAGGTTCTGCCTAAGAACAGCAAGGGCAAAAAGCTTGATAGTTATACCGTCGAGCTGGCGCCGGTGTCCGGCAAGGGCAAGAGCTACACCATCAAGGTCGATGGTGAGGACGGCTTTGCCATGGAGGACTTTGGCGAGCTGCCCGACCAGAAGTACCAGATGACCATCACCTCGGGCAAGGGCAAAAAGAAGAGCACGACCACCATGAAGGTCGACTACACCAAGGAGGGCTCGGACGCCCCTAAGAGCGTTGAGCTCACGCAGTCCAAGAAGGAGGCCAAGGCTTCTGCCAAGGCGGCGGTCAAGACGGCAAACGAGCTGTTCACCGACAAGATCCTCGAGTATCAGAAAAAGTACGGCGAGGGCGAGGCCGTCGAGGTTGCTCAATCTACGTATGGAGCCCAGGGCGTTGCTTTCGCTAAGCTCGTCGATTTTGACGGGGATGGTCAGGACGAACTCCTGATTGAGTATTCTGATGAGCCGCTCTTCAACGCTAATGGCGCCACCGCCGCTAAGGCCGAAGTTTGGGCATACCGCGACGGCAAAATCGAGAAAGTATATGAGCCCGATATCTGGGTTGACGTTATGTGCGTTGGCGTTTCGCTCCGTGTATACGATTACGATGGTACCTATGGGTTCAGGCGATATTTGCATGACGGGGAGAAGATCAACGTCAAAGAGGTTCCAGTCGGGATGGACGAATCTCGTGATGGCTATGAGTGCGAATTCGATGCCTACGATGGTAAGGCGTTTGGGGCCGTTGCCGGTCCGGCACCGATAAGCGATTCGAAGATTGCCGGCACCAATGAAGTGTCCGAGCTGAGCGCCGTGCTTACCAGCACCGAAGAGAGCGTAGCCAGCACCATTGGCACGGTGGCCACGACGCTGGAGCAGCTGAAATCGAAGGACTCTGACGATGCGCAGGCGAGCTACGAGGCCGTTTCCGCAACGCAGGATGTTGACTTTACGGCTGCGGTTGGCGAAGGCCCGCTGGATCCGTCCCCCGATGATACGTGCCAGATTTCGGCTACGTGGACCTATCCTCAGGTGAAGGGCCAGGGCGTGGGCGTCGCCAAGTTTAACAAGGACATGGTCCAGCTCGTCGCGGATACGCTCGACGCGAGCAAACAGGCCTCGATGGACGACGAGGACAGCCGCGTGACCATGATGTATACCGCCGAGATCGTCTCGATCGACGGTGATATCGCCTGCGTGCGTACGTTCACCAGCAGTTATCAGCCTCCGTATCGATCGGCGCAGAAGACGAGGTCGGCGTACTACAACCTCAAGACGGGCGAGCAGGTTTCGCTCGAGGATTCGCTTGCACAGCACGGGCTTTCGTTTGATACCCTCAAGAGCGAGGCCAAGCAGGCAATTAAGACGGCAAAGCCGGATATAGACTCCGTGTCCGAAGACAACATCGACGATGACGATAACTTTACCGAGGATCATTTCTACTACGACGGCAAGGGCTATATCATCGTCCTCGATACTGGCGAGTTTGACTGCATGGCATGGGATACCCACGACTTGGTGGCGCACGCATTCGACTCGAGCTATTCCAGCGGCCAGGACGTAACGCCCGAGCGGGCTAGGGCCACGTACGTACCCAATGAGTAAGGTTGACCGCAAGAGCTAAATTGAACAGTCCCCGGTGACGCAAAACACAGCGCCGCCGGGGACTTTTTGATGCAAATGGGGGTGCGGACAGAAAGTTGGACCGTGAAGCGGTCCGGACTGGAGGTTCGCATG
>OLPO01001871.1_pt1 | contig 13630 bp, 10 predicted proteins | sample 1672831 | NCBI WGS metagenome assembly OLPO01 (sample SAMEA3136728, study PRJEB25190) | human gut metagenome
CACGTTTTGTTTGTTCCACCCGTTAGCGACCAGCACCCTTCACCCGAAAGAGCATTACCGTGCAGAGTTCCTTCACTGAGTTCCTAAGCGCCCACCTCAACGAGATCAACGCTTATCTGGATACGTACTTTCGCCACCAGACCGATAGCGCCGATATCGAGCGATACCTGTATGCGCCCCTCGGTCACTACTCGGCCAACGCGGGGAAACGCCATAGGCCGCTCATCTGCATGCTCGCCTGTCGCGCGGTAGGCGGCGACTGGAACCGCGCGGCAACTTGTGCCGCCGCAATCGAGCATTTCCAAACCGGAGCGCTCATCCACGACGACATTGCCGACAACGGACAGCTCCGTCGCGGCGAGCCGTGCCTGCACATCACCGAGGGCGAGGGCATCGCCATCAACTGCGGCGACTACGCGCTCATGCTCGTTAGCGCCGCCGTGGCAAACGATCCCGACCTCGACGCGCCTCTCAAAGTGCGACTCATACAAGAGCTCACCTCCATGACGGCACGAACCATCGAAGGCCAAGCGCTGGACCTGGGCTGGGTACGCGACGGCCGCTTTGATTTGAGCATCGAGGACTATCTCGCCATGGCCACACACAAAACGGCGTTTTACAGCGGCGCCACTCCACTTGCCTGCGGAGCCATCATCGGCGGCGGCAGCGAGGAGCAGATCTCTGCCTTGCGCACCTTTGGCCTTCACACCGGCCTGGCGTTCCAGATTCAAGACGACTTGCTCAACCTGGTGGGTAAAAAAGAAGCGCGCAATAAGGACTTTCGTTGCGACATCACCGAAGGCAAGCGTACCCTGGTGGCCGTCCATGCCCTCAACTATGCCGACGACGCCTCCCACGACGAGCTGATGGATATCCTCACAAGCGGAACCACCGATCCCGATCGTCTGGACCGCGCCGTTCAGATCTTCGAGCGCACGGGCGCTATCGCATATGCGCACTCATACTCGCTCGATCTTACCGCCCACGCCAAGGCCGCACTGGAAAGCGTCGAACTCGACCCTCAGTGCAAGGACCTGCTTTTGGGCATGGCGGATTTCTTTGTCGAGCGCCTGAACTAAAGGTAAAGGACAACGAGAGCAGCAGCCAGCACACCGAACAGCGCGATAGACGCCAAAGCGGCACGGTCTTCCAGCAACGGGACAACGTCCGCCTTCGTGCCGTCGTTCATCGTCAATACCTCGCCCCATGCGTCGCTCATGGCGTTTCCCCTCTCTTGGCGTGTTTTCTTTAGGCTATGGGACAAACAACAAGGGAACGTAAAGGGCGCCCGAGCGTTTTGTCAGGCTCGCGCCGGGCGGACACTTATGGTTTTGCGCGTGTGTAGGCTGCAGATGTCGTGCGACTTAGCGCATAACTCGTTAACTTGATACACTGATGGGTAACTTTGAACGCGGACCGCCTACAGGCGGCACGCGCCATATTGCATATGAAAGGGGTTCTCTTGGATCCGATTACAAAGGGCATACAGGGACCCGCAGTTGAAGATATTCAAACGCGCCTGATTGGCCTGGGCTATACCATCGACGAACAGGAATACGCGCAAAAGCTCTACGGAGATACGACTGCGCGCGCCGTGGCGTCGTTTCGCGTCACCTCGGGCCTCGACGCCCTGGGCGACGTTGACATCATCTGCTGGAGCGCGTTGGTAGACGCCTCGTATAAACTGGGCGATCGTACGCTTTACCTGCGTCTTCCTAATTTCCATGGCGCCGACGTCATCGCCCTGCAGCAAGCTTTGAACGCCCTGGGCTTTGGGTGCGGCGATGTCGATGGCTACTTTGGCCCGCATACCGAAAACGCCCTGCAGCAGTTCCAAGAAAATGTCGGCCTGTTTGCTGATGGCATGGCCTTCCAGGACACGTTTCGCTACATCGATCGCCTGCGCCACGTATGGGAGGGAAAGCCCTCTGTGCTGGAGGCGGAAGAGCGTACCGGCTTTGCGCGCGCCGCGAATGTGCTTGAGCATTATCGCATCGCCGTAAGCGGACAGGACGCCATCGCCCGCAACATCGCCTCGCGCATGTGGAATATCGCCTCGGCCACAACGGAAAACAGTGGCATGGTGCTCAGCGAGGGCGAAGCTCCCGAGGGCATGGATTTGGTTCTTGAGCTCGCAAGCGACGAGCTCCCAGAGAACGCCGAGCCGCGCCCGACCCTTACGCTCGCCCAGTGCAACAACCTTGCCAAGCGCATTAGCACCGCTTTTGAGGCAGCTGCATCCAAACCCGCGCACCTGCGCATCGAACTCACCGGCCTTACGTGCTACAACGGCACGTTCACGTCAAGCGATGCGCAAACCCTTGCCGTGCGTATTCTCGATGGCGTTTGCGCTGCCTTGAGTGATTAGGTAAACTAGACAGGCTGCGATAGCAGCACGTCCGCATTGGGGTATCGTCCAGCGGCAGGACCCCGGTTTTTGGTGCCGGTTACGGGGGTTCGAATCCCTCTACCCCAGCCCTTGTCTTATTGAGCTCCGGCCATGGCGCCGGGGCTTTTTGCGTCGAGACGGGGATTCGAACCCGCGAGGGTGCGGAGCCGAGCGAACGCGCGAGCATTGGCCCTTGATATCCCTCCATGCAGCCCTCGTCCAGAGGATTTTCGGCGTCGGATATCCTGGGAAAACACAAACTTCCTGATTTCAGTAGCAGTCCAGCACTTTTGCAAGTAGACACGCTTTTCCAAACTGAAAAGCCCAGGTAAAACTCATCTAAATAGTCTATCTACTCCACCAAACGTAATACTGCTACTGAAATCAGAAAGTTTCTCAAAGCAAAGGTATTTTTGCTCGTGTTATTGGCCCGCCTTACCGAAAAGACACGAGAAACAGGCGCCGTAATCAACCCTTTCGCACCAAATGCTCCACTTCCCCGCAGCTAAAGCTTATCCACATCACGTTGAGGAGCCGCAGAGAGGCAGCTGCCGCAATTGTTCAAGGCGTCAATCGTCACATGCAATGGTATCCTTGTTTGCCCATTGCTCAAACGCACCAACGAACGCTAGGAGTCCTATGGATCTCATCGCACAGCTTGCTCGCGAGCTCGATCTCAAAGTCACCGACGTCGACGCAGCCGTCAAGCTCATCGACGAGGGGAACACCATCCCCTTTATCGCCCGCTACCGCAAAGAAGCGACCGGCGGCATGGATGACGTCGCCCTCCGCGCGCTCAACGAACGCCTGGGCTACCTGCGCAATCTCGAGCAGCGCAAAGAGGATGTCATCGTGCTCATCAACGCCCAGGGCAAACTTACGCCCGAGCTGGAACAGCAGATTCGCGAAGCCGAGCAGCTGCAGCGCGTCGAGGACCTCTACAAACCCTATCGCAAGAAGCGCATGACGCGCGCCCAAAAAGCCCGCGAGGCGGGGCTTGAACCGCTTGCCAACATGATCATTATGCAGGCAAGCCCCAAGGGCGGTGGCTCGGCCATCGAGGCGGCCGCAGCGTACATCAATGAGGAAGCCGGCTTCGATACCGCCGAAAAAGCCCTCGCGGGCGCCTGCGATATCGTGGCGGAAATTGTCGCCGAAGACCCCGAGAACGTCGCCGACTTGCGCGCCTTCACCCAAAACACCGCCGATATCGTTGTCGAGGCGACCGACCCCACCGAAAAGACCCCATACGAGCCCTACTATGCCTACGATGAGCCGCTGCGTCGCATCCCCAACCACCGTGTTCTCGCCATCGACCGCGGTGAGCGAGAGGGGAAGCTACGGGTTCGCGTGAACGTCGATAACCAGGCAGCCGTTTCGCGCCTTGGAAGCCGCTGGCCGCGTCGGCAAGGCGTTTTTGCCCCCATATTCGACGCCGCTATCGCCGATGGCTACAAGCGCCTCATGGCGCCTTCACTCGAACGCGAGGCCCGCGCCAAGCTCACCGTGCGCGCTCAAGCCGATGCCATCAACGTGTTTGCAAAAAACCTCGAAGGCCTGCTCTCGGCTCGACCGGTTCGCGGCGCACGCGTGCTGGCACTCGACCCCGGCTACCGCACTGGCTGCAAGGTCGCCGTCATGGACGAGACCGGCAAGCTGCTCGACCACGGTGTCGTCTACCCCACCAAGCCGCGCCACGACGTTGCCGGCACCAAACGCGAGCTGGCTCGCCTGGTCAAAAAGGACAAGGTCAACACCATTGTTATTGGCAACGGCACGGCGAGCCGCGAAACCGAGGAGGTCGTGAGCGAGTTCATCTCCGAGCAGGCGCCCGAGCTTCGCTACACCATCGTCAACGAAGCCGGAGCGTCGGTTTACTCGGCATCCGAGCTGGCGAGCCAGGAATATCCCGATCTTGACGTCACGGTGCGCGGCGCCCTTAGCCTGGGTCACCGTCTGCAAGACCCCCTTGCCGAGCTGGTCAAGATCCCGCCTCAGTCCATTGGCGTTGGCCAGTATCAGCATGACCTTGACCAGGCCGAGCTTTCGTACTCGCTGGGCAATGTTGTAGAAGACGTTGTCAACCGCGTGGGCGTCGATGTAAACACCGCAAGCACAAGCCTGCTGGGCTATGTGTCCGGCATCACGCCAACGGTTGCCCGCAACATCGTTGCCTACCGCGAGGAGAACGGCCCCTTCACCGACCGCGCACAACTCAAGAAGGTCTCGAAGCTCGGCCCCAAGGCGTATCTCAACGCTGCAGGATTCCTACGCATTGCAGATGGCAAAAATCCGCTCGACGCAACAAGCGTCCACCCCGAAAGCTACGCCGTTGCCAACGAGGTACTCAAGCGCGCGGGCGTTAAAGCCGATGAGCTCAAGCGCGGTGGAATCCCCGATATCGAACGCCGCGTGGGCAGCATCGGCGAGATCGCCGGAGAGCTCGGTTGCGGCATCTTGACGCTCATCGACATCATCGACGAGCTCAAAAAGCCCGGCCGTGACCCCCGCGACGACGCTCCCGAAGTTGTCTTTAGCCGCTCCGCCCTCTCCATCGATGACCTGGAGGCGGGCATGAAACTCAAGGGCACGGTGCGCAATGTCGTGGACTTTGGCGCATTTGTCGACATCGGCGTGCATCAAGACGGTCTGGTGCACATCTCCAAGATGGCCAACCGCTTTGTCAAACACCCCAACGACGTTGTTCGCGTAGGCGACACCGTCGATGTATGGGTCGAGAAAGTCGACCGTGATCGCAAGAAGATCTCGCTCAGCATGATTGAGCCTCGATAGCTCTCGATAGCAAAAGTCAAGACGCCCGCACTGCAACTCGGTTCGCAGTGCGGGCGCCTTTTATGAAGGACTTGTGAAAATGTGACAAAATAAACCTGTCGACTTTTTGTCACGTTGCTTAGCTGTTGAGGATGCGGTCAAGGCTGCCGGAGCTTGAGTCGCGATAATCGGCCGAGGTTAGGATCTCCTGTGGCGGAACTGCACGCGCGTGACCATGGGCAGGTCGGCGATAGCGCGCGCGAGATTTTGCGGCACGCCCTGATTCTCGGATGCATGCTCCACCCCGCGACCGTCCTTCAAACGACGCTTGTGAGCCGCCAGCATAGCCTTGTACATGCCCGCGTGCATGCGAATCTTCGTATTGTTTGCCGCACGGGCCTGTTCGACGATGCGCGCGCCTTCGCGGTCGATATCGCCCGCATAGTACACATAGTCGTATCCGTAGCCGATATCGGACAGATAATCGTCCAGCGCATGCGAGACGCTCGCCTTGCAACCACTGCCAAAAATTACGCCGCTCACCCGCACGCCAAAAAGCTTGACCGACGATTTGCCGCGCAGCAGACGCGCGATCTCGTCGTACGTATCGATATTCTCGACCATGATGAACGGCTTATTGGCACCGATGCCAAAGAAGCTCGTGAAATGATACGGGCGCTGGGGCGTGATCTTAAGTGCTGCCACGTTAACGCCGCGGTCGTTCAGACGCTTGAACAAGCGCTCGCCGCGCTTACCATCAAAGGCCTTCTCATCGTTAAAAATTTCAAAGGCGCGCTGACGACGCGAGGCGTACGGGGTATCCATGCCATCCGTTTGCTCGATCCACGTGGTAATGGCCTCAAAATCATGCGCAAGCTGCTGCTTGGCGTTTTGATGACCGTTTTCGCGCACGGCAGTCTTCGCCACAGAACGATTATCAACGCGCGTGATCTTGGCATATTGGACGCGATCGCTGTGCGCAACAGCAGAAAGCGGCAACACGGCTGCCACCTTTGCGAGCTGCCCTCGAATCACACGTACGATAGAGCGAGATTCGGGCTGGGCAGAATCGTTCGAGCGATGAGCCCCCATTGTCTGAGTCGAAGGCGAATCCTGTTTGTGAGACGACTTGACCGCCTCGGAACGACCGGGCTTTCCCTTTCGCTTCCTGTTCGCAGGGCTGTCCTTTTTGGCCGGAGAACGGTCCTCTTCGCCCTTAGCGTCCACGCGCTTTTGTTGAGTGCCTCGCACGGCGGCAACGGCGCGGCTTTGATTTCCCTCCGACCGCTCGGGTGCAGCACCTTTCTTTGAGACAGCTGCCTCTTTGGGAGCGGACGCTTTCTTCTCGACGGAAGCGGACGGAGCATCCTGAGCCTGAAGCTGCCGCCCCTTGGATCCCATGGCATGAATCTCCGGCTTTTGGCCCTTTGGCTCAGCGGGTTTTTGTTGCTCAGCAGGCTTCTGTTGCTCGGCAGGATTGCTCCGGACGTCTTGTGCTGTCTTTTTGTCCTGCACACGGCGATGCACGCGCGCTCCTCGGCCCACCTTCGAGACAAAGGCCACCGGATTGTCGTCCGGCTTGGCCTCCTCTTTCTGTGGTGCCTCGGAAGGCGCGGCGGCGGGTAATTCCTGGTCGCAACGAGTATCCTCGGCTCGAGGTACCGCGGGCTTCGCTGATCCAGAATCTTTCTCGGACCCGCACGCCACCGCTGCGGGTGCAGCCTGTCCAGCGTCTTTAGCCTCAGCAGCCAACGTCTCGACAGGCGCCGGCTCCTCCTCGACATCAAAGCCATCGCTCAGATCCTCGGCGCCATCAACAATAATAAGCTCGGAGACCTTTGCGCAAATCGAATAGATGGCAGGGCGCCCGTCGACACCGGTCTCATCGATGCGCTCGATAAGCCCCGACTTGATAAACTCATCGCGTAGACGCTTGGTATCGATATCCTTATCGATCGAGCGGAAAAGCCCGCCCAGCGAGCTCGACTTGATTTTGAGGACCTTACGGCCCAACAGACCGCGCGAAATAACGGCTGCCTGCTTGGAGCTCAACGAGGTGAGAGCAGCGATGCGACGCGCCAGCGCATCGACATCGTTTTGATTATCGCTATACAAAGATGAAGACACACAAGCCTCCTCGAAGATAAATACAAACGTCTGTATGGTACCTCATGCAATCTGAACATGGCTTCTTGCTCGAACGATTCCACGGGGAGTGCGGCGCAACAGGACTCTTTGCATGCAATTGGGCGTACCCCGGCACCACGTATCGCCAAAATAAAAAACGCCCGAGTGCGGCTGCAGAGCACTCGGGCGAATGTAACGATGTACGAAAGGTGCGCTCAGACGCGATTAGGCGTTTTGAGCAGCTCCATCGGCAGGAGCCTCAACGGATGCGCGACCATACTCGGCGCGGCCCATCTCGGTCCACTCGGGCTCCTCGTCGGGCAGGGAGCCGGCCTCCTTGCCAAAGAGCTCCTTCAGGCAGTTCACGGCAACAATCAGGCCCAGGACCATCAACAACACGGCGAAGAGCAGCTGCAGGCCCTTGGTGGCAAGCACGGGCGTCGCAGCGGCGCCGGCAGTTGCCGCGGGGATCGAGCCAAACAGACCGTAGGCCTGGATAGCGGCAACGCAGCCCAGGGCGCTCTGCACCAGAGAGGTGAAGGTGCATACCAGCAGGAACACCACGGGCACATAGAGCATCCAGCCCTTGCGGCCGGTGCACTTGCAGAACACAGCGAGCGTGATCATGGTCATGCCGCCGAGCAGCTGGTTAGAAGCACCAAACAGCGGCCAGATGTTGGCATAGCCACCAAAGGCCAGAGCAAGACCGGGAAGCAGAGTAACAACCGTAGCGAACCAGGGGTTGCCCAAAACCTTCATGACGCCGGTCTTAGCATTGATGGCCAAAGCGTCATTGGTCTTGGCAAAAAACTCGGAGAACGAGGTGCGGGCGATGCGGGCAACAGCGTCGAGCGAGGTCAGGGCAAGGGCCGAGACGTTCATGGTCATGAACACGGTGGCAACAGTCTGGTCGACGCCAAAAGACGTCATGCCGCGAGCGATACCGGCAGCGAAGATCTGGAACGGGGTGGAGGCAAGGCCGCCGTTAGCAACGTTCACCGTGCCGGTACCGGCGGTATTCATCGAGGAGAACATGATGCCGGCGACAACGATGGCGAGGACGCCCACAAAGGACTCAACGATCATGGCGCCGTAGCCAACCTTGACGGCGTCGGCCTCCTTCTCGACCTGCTTGGAAGAGGTGCCGGAAGACACGAGGCTATGGAAGCCGGAAAGTGCGCCGCAGGCAACGGAAACAAACAGGATGGGGAACATCATGCCAGAAGCAGTGGAGAAACCGGTAAACACAGGAGCGGTGATGGTTGCCTGACCCTGAGCGCCCAGGACAAAGATGCCCAGCACGGCACAGACAATCATGACGATCATCATGATCGAAGTGAGATAGTCGCGCGGGGTCTTGAGCACGCTGATGGGCATAGCACCGGCAAAGACCAGGTAGACCATCACAACGGCGAACCACTGGAACTTATCGAGGTACAGCGGGAACTGCATGCCCACGGCGAACATGAGAACCATCAGCACCACGCCGGTGGCGAACTCGGCCACACCGGTGAGGTTGAATTTCTTCTGGGCATAGCCAAAAGCGATGGCAACAAAGGTGAAGAGGATGGAGATGGTACCTGCGCACCCGGCGGCATAGGACTTGGTGAAGTCGATAGCAGCGGTAGCCACACCATCTGCACCCATGACCGGGGTGAACTTGAAGGTACCGCACACCATGTCGGTGAAAGCAGCGATGACGATGATGCAGAACAACCAGCAGAACAGGAGGAACAGGCGACGACCGGTCTTGCCGATGTACTTCTCGATGAGCTGGGCCAGCGACTTGCCGTTGTTCTTCATCGAGGCATACAGGGCGCCAAAGTCATGTACGGCACCAAAGAAGATGCCGCCCACGAGCACCCACAGCACAACGGGCAGCCAGCCAAAAGCCATAGCCACGATGGTGCCCGTGACAGGGCCTGCGCCGCAGATCGAGCTGAACTGATGCGAAAATGCGGTGAATGCAGAGACGGGCGAGAAGTTCTTGCCGTCCTTCATGCGCTTGGCAGGAGTAAGGGCCTCCCTATCGACGCCCCACTTATTGGCCAACCAGCGTCCGTACCCGAGATAGCCGCAGGCGAGAACCGCCGCGCACACGAGCATGACTACAACTCCGTTCATACTATCCTTCCTTCTGAGGTTTCCCCAACACTTTCGATTTCGATAAAAAACGAGGGCCGTCGATTTTCGATTCGACGGCCCTCGTCTTTTATCAGCCGCCCGCATTTGGCACGGGCTGACTGTTTATCGCCAACCCGCGCTAAATAATAATTACGCTGATAATGTGTAGCTGGCTCATAAACATGCTGTGGCATTCCTCTACAAAGCGATGGGTCCCTGTTGAATTCCCATCTCCCTACGTTGCATTTATGCAGTCTACGCTTTAGCTCAATGAAGTCAAGCTCGGCTTTAATTGTTTCGTAAGCGTTTCCTCAGACCGCACACCGCCAGTTTAGGTAAAGCTGCGCAGCCGGGCTTCTCATGTGTCCCCATGCCGTACCCACACTCAAACGAAGCCTTCGTCCCAAGCGCGCTTACCAACCCCTTACTTTCGCTTTTTCGTTCTTGTCTTTCGGGTTGTTGATAGGTTTTGTTTTTGTTTCAAACAAAAAGGGGCCGGGAATTATTCCCGGCCCCCAGAGGCAAGATATCGATTGGCGATTAACTCATCAGTGCATTGGTGATCTCGTCCGCAACGCTATCGGCCTCGGTCCAGTTGCCGTCCTCGTCGCGCTCGCACTCAAGATCCACATCGACATTCTGCGTCTCGACGCCACGGATGGCATCCATCATCAGCTCGCCGACCTTCTTGTAAAGCTCGTCCTCGCTCAAACCTGCATAGTTGTTGGGATCGCCCATAAAGTCATCGGCTGCCTGCTGCAAAGCCGTCATCACGTCCTTCATGGACTTAGAGGTGAGCGTCACGTGCGCAACGGCGGTATCGTCTTTCTCGTCGACATCGACCGAGGTGATCTCGTAATCAAAGCCATCAAACAAAACGTTAACGAACTCCTCGGCATCGATACCGAACTGGGAGAGGTCGGCTTCATCCTCAATGTCGCTGATCATCTCATCCCAATCGTCACCCTTCTTGTTGACGATCGTGTCGAGCTCTCCGGACAGGCCCTCTCGAATGACCTCCTCCGACGAAGGACCGTTGTTGCAGGCGCACAGCGCAAGCATGCTCAGCGCAGCGATCAGAATAAGCGCGAGCGTCGTGAGTTTCTTCTTCATCGTTCCTCCGAACGTGGTCGCGGGCCCGCCATGGCACTTCCCATGTTCCCCCAAGCCCATTTACACAATGATTTGAATGTATCAGACCCCCTGCTCCCAACAAGCGATGACAGGCCATTATTCGGGGGGCGGTGAAGAATCTTTCCCAGCCATTAAAAAGCGGACGCCCCGAATACGGAACGTCCGCTCAACATCCAATTGGCAACAGGCGCAGATGCTACTCCTTGGCGCCATACTGCTCGTAGTACGCGTCGATAGCCGCCTTGAGGGTATCGTCGATAACCACTTTGCCGTCGATCTCGTGGTTGTAGAGCACCTCGACAACCTCGGCCATCGAAACGATGCTCGCCACGGGGAAACCGTACTTGGCCTCGATTTCCTTCTGCGCCGTGGTAACGCCGCCCTTGCCCACTTCCATGCGGTTGAGGGAAACGATCAAGCCACGGATCTCGACATCGGCCGCAGCGGTGACCTTGGGATACGTCTCGTCGATGGACTTGCCGGAGGTGGTCACGTCCTCGACCATCACCACACGGTCGCCGTCCTTGGGCTCATAGCCCAGCAGGTTGCCCTTGTCGGCACCGTGGTCCTTGGCCTCCTTGCGGTCGCAGCAGTATTTGACCTCCTTGCCATACAGCTCGTGATAGGCAATGGCGGTCACCACGGCCAGGGGAATGCCCTTGTAAGCAGGTCCAAACAGCACGTCGAAGTCGTCGCCAAAGTTATCGTGAATGGCCTGCGCATAGTACTCGCCCAAACGCTTGAGCTGGCTGCCCGTCACGTAAGCACCGGCGTTCATGAAAAACGGCGATTGACGGCCGCTCTTGAGCGTGAACTCGCCAAACTTGAGCACGTCGGACTCGACCATAAACTTGATGAACTCTTGCTTGTAAGCCTCCATACGAAGCTCCCTTCGGTTGCGAGCGAATCTGCTGCCCATAATACCAGTGAATAACAAACGGGGCGGCAACGTTTAGCGTCGCCGCCCCGCCTTGGTCTTTATCTCACAAACCGCGTGTTATCCGCTATAGCGCGAAAGAAACGCACGGGTGCGTTCATGCTGCGGAGAGCCCAGCACCTGGGCAGGTGAGCCCTCTTCTACGATCAGGCCGCCATCCATAAAGACCACGCGGTCGGCAACGTCGCGGGCAAAAGCCATCTCGTGCGTGACGATGATCATCGTCGTGTCCTCATCTGCCAGCTGGCGAATCACCTTGAGCACCTCGCCCGTGAGTTCGGGGTCAAGCGCACTGGTGGGCTCGTCAAAAAAGAGAATGTCGGGATTGAGGCACAGGGCGCGTGCGATGCTTGCACGCTGCTGCTGGCCGCCGGAAAGCTGGCAGGGAACCTTGTTTTCACAGCCCTCAAGGCCCATCTTGGCGATAAGCGCCCGGGCCTGGGCCTCCACCTCTGCACGCGGGCGCTTTTGCACGGCAATGGGAGCGTCACAAATATTGCGCATCACCGTCATATGCGGGAAGAGATTGTAGCCCTGAAACACCAGGCCAAAGCGGCTCTTTGCCGCACGAAGATCTGCGCCCTTGGCATAGGTGACCATGCCGCCCTTCGAAGAAGCAACCGTCAGGTCACCATAGCGCAGCGACCCCGCATCGATGGTCTCGAGCGTGGTGGCACAGCGCAACATCGTCGATTTGCCGCCACCCGAAGGCCCGATAATGGCCACGGCCTCACCAGGACGTACGGAAAGCGAGATATCGCGCAAAACGCAGGTCTTGCCAAAGGATTTACTCACGTGCTCCATCGAGAAGACAGGAGCCGCACAGCGATTGGAATCGGTCATCGTTGCCCCCTATCAGTCGTGGTAATAATCGAGCTTTTTCTCCAGCGCGCCCATAGCGACCTCGACCAAGAAGTTGAAGCCCCAGTAGAACGCTGCGGAAATGGCAAAGGGCACCATGCTCACCTGCGAGGCGACAAGCGCCTTTGCGGTCGAGAACATCTCGGCCACGCCAATTGCGAAGGCAAGCGACGTGTCCTTGACGAGCGTAATTACCTCGTTGCCCATAGCCGGCAAGATGCGCTTGACCACCTGGGGCAGCACGATGCGGAAAAACGTCTGCACCTTGGTATAGCCCAAAACCTCGGCCGCCTCGTACTGGCCACGCGGAATGGATTGAATGCCCGAACGGTAAATCTCGGCAAAATACGCAGCGTAGTTGATGATAAAAGCGACGATGCACGCGTACCACTTGGAATCCGGCGTTAAACGGATACCAAAAACGTAGTACGGCGCAAAATAGATGGCGAACATCTGCAACATCAGCGGCGTGCCGCGCATAACGGAGATGTAGATGCGCGCAAGAAGCGCGAGCGGGCGAATCTTGCTCATACGCGCAAGCGCCACGGGCACCGCCAAGGGGATCGATCCCACGAGCGTCAACACAAAGATCTGCAGTGTCGTACCAAAACCCGAGAGCAACATTCCCGACATCGTTGTGATATCCATGCTCTACCTTTCTATAGACACGCAACTCCCGATGCCGACCAGCCGACATCGGGAGCACAGTCTACCCATTGCGAGGCGCCCGGACAAGCGCCCCGAATGAAGCAATCCTTACTTAAGCACCCAGTTATCGTAGCTAATGCCGTAATCCGCGTACTTCTCGCACAGGTCCTTGACAAAACCGTCCTTGTCCATTTCCTTCAGGGTCTCGGTGACCTTGGAGGCAAGGGCGTCGTCACCCTTCTTGAAGCCCACGGCATAATGCTCTTCGGAAAGCATCTCGTCGAGCTGCACGTACTCGTCGGGCTTTGCGGCAAGCTGATACTGAGCAATCGAAAGGTCGCAGGCAACCGCGTCGACGGCACCGGACTCAAGCTGCATGAAAGCCGTGTTATAGTCGCCGATGGTCTCGAGCGATGCAAAGGTGGCGGCAAGGTCGGCCTTATCGCCGCTCAAAACGTCCTCGGCGGCAGAGTCGGTCTGGGTGATGACGGTCTTGCCGGCAAGGTCGTCCAGGCTCTTGATGCCGCTATCCTTCTTGACCACGATCACCTGGCCGTTGAGCATATAGGGATCGGAGAAGGTATAGTCGTCCTCGCGGCCCTCCATGGTAAAGCCGTTCCAGATGCAGTTGATGGCAC
>OLPO01001872.1_pt1 | contig 13625 bp, 10 predicted proteins | sample 1672831 | NCBI WGS metagenome assembly OLPO01 (sample SAMEA3136728, study PRJEB25190) | human gut metagenome
AGCTCTACCAATCGTCCTCAGCAGTGTGAGTCACACTGCCGCCATGTCTTGTACCGCCACAATAAGTGTTTCTGCGGCAAATTCACGCTACGGTAACCGCTGTCTTTAGTCCTGATGACGCTATCATCGCAACGGTAGCCCCTGCCTTTATTCTAGGTTCCACTCATTCACGCTACAGTAACTCCCCTGCTTATGCCGGATTACCCCACGCGAATGAGCATCTCTGCGACCATGTGTTTATCACCATCTTGCTCACATCCGCCTTGTTATCTCTAAGACCGGGATGAAATCGCAGATGATGTTATCATCGCCAAGCCCAGATAACGCTATGTGATAATCACCACAATGTTGGTAATACCATCATGGTGCAATCCGGCATAACCCCACGAGCTACGGTCGCATCAATAAAAGAGCTCTTTCGGGGCATAAAAGCCTCAATTCACACGCGTTTTGCCTTCGCTCACGCCCGGGTTTCCGGCATTTTGCACTATCACGAGTGCTATATTGCCCCTATGCAAGGCAATCTGCCGACTTCTCGGCTTAACGCTACTGTAAGAGCTGCATTTATGCCCGATTCCACTCCGGAATTACTTCCAATTTTTAGCAGCAAGAAATGTACAAAATCATCGGTATTTAGTGGTTTTCTCCACTCATTGCGGTGGTTTGACCCTCAGAAACTCCCTCGGTACTTTCAGGCATAAACAGGATCTTCACGGTCGCCAGCATAATTTTTAAATCCTCGATCAGGCTTGGATGGGCAATGTACATCAGATCCATCTGCAGCTTATCGTAGGGGGTGGTATTATATTTGCCATACACCTGCGCATAACCGGTCAAACCAGCCTTTGCCTGAAGTCGCAATGCAAACTCGGGCATCTCCTCGCAGTACTGTGCGGCGATCTCCGGGCGCTCCGGGCGGGGACCAACAACGGACAGGTCACCCTTCAGGATGTTCAGCAACTGAGGCAGTTCGTCCAGACGGCAGGCGCGGATAATGTGACCGACCTTTGTAATACGGTCATCCTTGTCGCCGGTAGAAAGACGTGCTACGCCATCCTTTTCCGCGTCTACACGCATGGAGCGGAACTTCAGAATTTCGAACTGCTTGCCGTCTTTGGTCAGACGCACCTGCTTATAGAAGGCGGGACCACCATCGGATTTGACCGCAATGGCTGTGATCAGGAACAGCGGGCTCAGGATGATCAGTGCCAGCAGTGAGATCACAATGTCCATCGCGCGCTTGATGAACAAGAATTCCGGGCTTGCCATGTAGCGACCGACGCGCAGCATCGGCAGGTGGAACATATGCATCGGCCAAGCGCCACTCATAATAACGTCGCCAACGCGGGGAATGACGAACATATTGATGCCCTTCCCTACGCAGTGCTTCAGGATAATGTTTCGTTCATGGCTGTGAACACCGCTGACAAAAACAGTCTCCATGCCGTCCAGAATGCTCAGGTCTTCCAAGCACTCCGACACGCTCAAGGTGACCTGCACATCGTATTTCTGGCTCAGGCCATACTCGTTGATGAGCTTTTCCATACCGTGTCGCACATCGTAGACCACCGCGGTCTTCTGCGGCGGGAAGGTCTTGTAGTACCATTTATGTGCGCAGGATGCCCAGATCGCAGCCATCACCAGCTGTCCCACGATTGCCGCAATACCCGGCAATAGGTTGCAGAGCTTTGCGGACATCAGGCAGATCACGATGTACAAAATACCATCGGTTGCCATAGCGCCAAGGATCTGGCCGTACACCAGTTCTGAGACCCGCTGCATCGACATCCAGAACGCATCGTAGATTTTACCGAGTACAATGTACAGGATAAAAAACAGGCCTAAAATCGCAAAATGGCCCTCCCATGCCAGATTTGCATAGGTCTGGTGCGAGTAGTACAGGAACCAGCAGCCCGCAAACGGCAGCTCGATCATCAGAACATTCAAGATCTTTACGATCCGCAACATTACATCATGCTGAAACTTTGACATAATCCTCTCCAATAACTCCTTTAGACTTTCTTTTTACGACCCAGATTACAGCAACTGTTTTGGGTCGAGCTATTAACTACACAAACCGATATCTTCCCCCGTTTTGTGGTTAGCCGAAACATTCAGATTTTCACTTTTCCTCTTAGATTCTTGTGCCAGTTCTAACCGGCGCGGCCTCGAATCCGCTTTCTCCCACCGCATCCCGATGGCATCCAGCTTTGCAATACGCTCCTCTGTCAGAACAGCGCAGCTTTTTTCGGGATTATGGCGGGTATACCGCTGCCGCTTGACCCAATTCCCGAGGTTGTAACCGCCCGGTGACACATATTCTGCCGGGACGTTCAAGTCTCCATGGGCATCAAAGTAGCGCTTCGCTTCCTGATACCCTTCGTTCCACTGGCGGTCATTACGATTACCCCAGTACATCCCGATACGGTTCAGCCGTTCAACCTGTTCGTCCGTCAGTTTTCCTTTCGGATACGCCCATTGTTGGCTTGCGACCCACTGTCCCAGCCGTTCACCAGCCGCTGTCACATAGGAACGCGGGATATTCAGGTTTCCGTTTTCCTCGTAATAGACTGCAGCCAGTGCATAAGCCTTTTCCCACTTGGCATCAAAAACGCTCCACACCATGCCGATCTCATCCAGCTGTGCGATGCGTTCTTCCTTCAGTCGGCCGTTCAGCTTTTGCTGCCGGGTCTTGATGATCCACTGTCCCAAGGGATAGCCGTCCGGGTCTACATACTTTCTGGCCACCATCAGATTTCCATAGGTGTCGTGGTATTTCTTTGCGACCTCAAATCCGTGCTGCCACGCAATTTCCTTCCGGTTGCCCCAGACCATGCCGATGCTGTCCAACCGTTCGATCTGCTGCTCGGTCAGGTTGCCTTGGATCTGCCCCTCGCGCACCCGGCGCTGGGTCACCAGCCACACCCCAAGGCTCAGACCACCGGGCGTCGTATACAGTTTCGGGACGCTCAGGTTGCCGTGTTCTGCGTAGTAGATGCTCGCCTCGGAAAAGTAGTGCTCCCAGCTGGAAGAAAGGCTTGCTTGCAGTTGCTCGAACAGTACCCAGCAGTCGTGCACCTGCTCGATGACCTCAAACCGTTCGGTCACGATTTTATCGCCCTCGCCGTTGGCATAGAGCCGGTGAACTGCCTCCTGCATCTCGCTTTGCAGGCCGGAAATACTGGTCAGACCCTCGAAGTTGTTGACTACATCAAGAATCAGCGGGGCTGCGGTATCTCCAGCAGTTAGAGCGCGTCCGATCTGCTGCTTGTAGATGATGGGTGAAATCGTTGGTCGGAACAGAATGACGCCGGAAATGCCCTCCACATGGACGCCCTCGTTAAGCATATCAATGCAGAACAGCAGCTTCAGCCTGTCACTGGTGTCTGTCTTGAAGTCCGCAAAGGCTTTGTCAGTGTTCGGATCATCCGAGTAGGCTTCATACACTACCACATCCGGGTTGACCCCTGCGAACCACTCCGGCACGTGGGATACCATCTCGTCCATGTGCTCTTTGTTGGCGCAGAACACGATGTATTTTCCAGATTTGTTTGTAATATGATGGGCAAAGACCCTGTCCAAGCCGTCTGCCTGCTCCAGTGCGCGGCGCAACGCGTCCAGATATTTCTGATTCACATCCTGAATGCCCGGTGTCCGCAGGTTGTCCACTCGTGCCTGATATTTTGCAAGTGCTTTCTGGTACTGGTAGACCGTGGTCACATATTTCGGGGCAGGCAAAATGCCCCTGACGACTGCTTCGCCAAGGTTCATGTCGCTGGCAATATGTCCATCGAAAAGTTCTTCGGCCATATCGCGGTTATTATCCAGATATCGGATGTTTGTCGCTGTTAAGCCCAGCAGTCTTGCGTCCGGGCATAACTTTAACAAAGCTACCGTGCTTTCGCCCCAGCATTCCGCACCGGCACGGTGGAATTCATCGAGTATAATATAGGCAGGCTTCTGCGCTGCTATTTCGTCCAGCTGCGCCTGCGTGCAGCACATCAGTTTGGCATAGGTATAAAAGTGAACGTTTGCCAGCGGAAAATCCGGGTCGTTCCTCTTTAGGCTTTCCAGCTGGGTCTTGAAGATATATTCACTGGGAGAAAGCCAGATCACGACCTTCTCCGGGTTGTCCTCGATCAGCTTGAACGCAATATAGCTTTTTCCAGTACCGGTGGGATGAACAATGGCAGCCTTGCCATACTGGTCCATCATCCGGACTGCCGCATGATATGCTTTCTCGTTGTGCTCAAACAGACGCAATGCCACCTTGTTCACCCCTTCCCGCAATAAAGGGGTATCCTCCACAGTGATAATGGAGGATACCAATCTTTCGACATCGTTGTTTGAATTCTTCTCTTATTTTATCATGGTTATATCTGGGAATCAATAGAAATCCTTACAAATGCATCCCGCCTGACCTTAGAAAAAAACTCGCAGAAGCTGAAAGTTTTTTGCACATTGCCCAGTTTCGCATGAAAGCTCCAGATGAAATCATCGATGGACAAAATGTGTGGTCATATAGTTGTCCAAGGCGTTGGAGAGTGCAGTCAGGTGTGATAGCCGCTCCGATGTAATGACAGCCGTTAAATAGAACGCGCCCCTCGCACTGAAAAGCCGGTTTATGCCGTCACATCAGTCAGGAGTCCTGACGAGGTATATCGCACAGTACTACATAATTTTTACTCTCTTCCCTGCTGCCCCTATTATATATAGGTATAACTTGCATCCCGTCACTGCAGCTACCACCTGCTCTGGGTCAGGCTATTTTTACGTTAAAAAGGCCCCTGCCGATCACATTTCTGTGAAAGGCAGAGGCCTTCTGCTGCTAGATTTTAATCAGGTCTGGGGAGATGGAACAACCATCTCATTCTACCGGGTCAGCGTCCCCTTCCAGATTTTTAACTACCCCCGGGGTGTCTGACGCACTGAGCATCTGTTCTTGCTCCATGCGGCGGCGTACAGCTTCCACCACATAGGCGGTCGCACTTTCTCCAGCTTGTTCTGCTGCCGCTTCAATCGCTTTTTTGCTCTGTGGACTATCAATTCTCAAATTCAACACGAGCCGTTCATAGGTTTTTGCGTTGTACTTTGACCTGCTGGCTGTACTTGTTTTTCCGCCCATTCTAACACCAACTTTCTTTGGACTCTTAAAGGTATTATATCATAATCTTTTGTCTTTGCATACTATTCCCAGTATGCATTTTGCACAAATATTTGCACTTTTCTTTGGTGATTATTCCATCTTGCATACTGTGCACAGTATGTGTATACTCATGCCATCGGGAACACCGGTTCTCACATCCGACCATTCACCCAACGATTTGAAGAGAGGTACGCACATGAGTATTAACGTTTTACTGACCCTTGTCGAGCAGTACAAGGAGGCCGCCCAACTGATCGAAGCCGCACAGGCTGAGCAGGAGCAGCTGAAGATCCAGATCCGCGAGGCACTGGCTGAGCGCTCCACCAACTATCTGGAAGTAGGCTGCCACAAAGTCCGCTTGTCCGATTTCTCCAGCACCCGACTGGACAGCAAAGCCATCAAGGCCGTAGCTCCCGACCTGTACGACCAGTACAGCAAAACGGTCACCGGCACCCGCCTGAGCATCACCTAATAAGAAAAGCCCCATACAGCACGCACCGACCAAAGTTTGCGCTGTACAGAGCCCTAAACCACCCGCCGGGGCGGGCTACACCAATATTATACCTGTCCCGGCCTTTTTTATCAAGAGAAAGGTTCGAAAAATCATGAAACAGACTGTCAAAACCTCCCGCGCTGCTGGTCAGCTGGAAAAGATGTTCCGCGAACTCAACAAGCACTACTTTGCAGGCAACCTGCCCGAGCCCATCATCAGCCTGAAAAAGACCCCGTCCGCATACGGTCATATCACCTGTTCCAAGGTCTGGCAGGCAGGCGGCGAGAACAAGTATGAGATCAATATTTCGTCGGCTACCCTTGACCGTCCTATCGAGGAGACCGCTTCCACGCTACTGCATGAGATGGTGCACGAGTACTGCATGGAGACCGGCATCAAGGACACCAGCAACAACGGGGTCTATCACAACCGGCGCTTTAAGGAGCAGGCCGAGACACACGGCTTGACCGTCGACCACCACGAGAAATACGGCTGGACCATCACGAGCCCTTCCGAGGAGTTGTTGGACTTTATCATCTTCCAAGGCTGGCAGGACATCCAGATGGGCGAGCGGCTGGCATGGTCGGATATGGCAGGCACCGGAGCAGGCAGCAAAGCACCCGGCAGCAGTCAGACCGGAGCTCCCAAGCCTCCCAAAGCAAAGAGCAGCACCCGGCGGTGGGTATGCCCTAAGTGCGGTACCATCATCCGGAGCATCAAGGAAGTGCGGGTCATCTGCGCGGACTGCATGGAGCTGTTCGTGAAGGCTGACTAATCACAGCAGGACAGAGAGCGAGGGCACGAGTGAGAGTAGTGCTATATATAAAATTACAGGAGGCTCCTCATGGATACTTATAAAATCGCTATTGACACCTTTCTTGCCGAGGCATCCGAGTGCAAAGCCAGTGGGTGCGCCGTTTTTTCCGGGGCAGACATCGCGTTCCAAGACATCCAGCTGCACACGCACCGGAACAAGTCAGAGCTGCATTTCATGGCCGGACACACCATGCTTTCCATCCCCCTTGCCAGCATCCGGAGCATTGAAAAACTGGTATTGCGGGATATCCAGACCACCGAGTATGAGATCATCACCAAAGAGAGCGGCACCATTACCCTTGACGTTTTTTAGAAGTGCACCCGTAAAGACAGAGATTCGCCGGGCTGTGAGAGGACGCCCATTATTTAAAGGAGAGCAGCTATGACCATTATATCAGAACGTTTGCAGCGTCTACGCCTGACGCACGGCTATACCCAGACCGAGCTTGCCCGAACCATGGGTGTAACCCGCCGGGCAGTCTACGCATGGGAGCACGACAAATGCCCCGAGATTCCCCGCTTAATCCAGCTCGCCCAATTCTATCAGGTATCCACCGATTATCTGTTGGGATTGGCCGAGTGAGGTGTCCCCTGCCGCCGGAGGCCTTACCGGAGACTTTTTGCCTGCTATAGTGCGGTCATCTATAAACTTGCGCGACGGCAGCCACAACGCTCCATATTTTTAAAAGTGCACTTGTAAATCCAACTAATGGAACATATTGCGTTCCTTCCTACGCGAAGCATTCATTGACTTGTTGATTGTCAAATCGTATAATAATCTTAGCAGTCAACAAAGATTATTTGTCAATGAGGAGAACATATGAAAATCGGAAAACTAAAAGTTGATGACGTGGACTATAAAAATGGGAAAGCTAACACTTGGGGATTTTGGAGTGTGAGAGCTCTTTCTGGTGAAGGTCAAAGGCTATTAAAACTCTATCCGGAATATTATGTATTAAAAAAAGACTGGGCGAATAAAACAAATGACGACTTTTACGCTTCCGTTGTCTACGCATATATGGTTGATTGTATTTTAAAAGAAAACAACGACAATGAAGAATTAATGCAACGATATATTGATGCAACGAATTGCTGCTATGCTCAAAAACACGATGAAACAAAAGAAAAATCATATAGAAGAATCAATTGCAGATTTCTTGAACAATATGAAGATTATATGGTTGAACAAAAATATCCTGGCATACATGACAGAGTAAATGCCAAATATCGCAAAGATATAGAGGAAGGGAAAAAGCGCTATAAAGAATTACAAGCACAAAAACAAGTGGACGAATTGCGTGCAAAAATCCAAACTCAGCAAGACCTCGCCAACGGTAAGCGTGTCGTCTGTCCTTACTGCAAGTCTACAAACACCGAAAAGATCAGTACTATGAGCCGCGCCGTGTCTGTGTCTCTTGTGGGCGTTGCCAGCGGGAAAATCGGCAAACAGTGGCATTGCAAAAACTGCGGCAGCAATTTCTAATTGCCTACCCCTGACCCAAAACAAAAGCACCCTGCCATTCAACATCGAGTGACAGGGTGTTGTATTATGTGTGTCATAACGTCCGATTCTATCATCTTCGTATTATACCCACAAGTGGGCACGCTGCCGGGCAGAGAGTACCGCATTCTAAGTGAACTTTTAAAGAACAGAGCACTCCCGGCGGATTTACGGCTTGATGATTGAGTTTGTTCCATTTCTGGAAAATAGGGTTATAACTAGAATACAGGTCTTTCTCTACTTGTGTGGAAAAGGTTGATGGCTGAATTTTCAGCTGTGTGGCGAATCCCCCTCAATCCGGGGTTTGCTATTTCCCAGCCTGTTGTGGAATCCCATCAATAAAGGGGTCATCAATTTAGTGACCCCCTACATATTACTCAATTGTGAGCGATAGGTTCAAAGGTCGCGTTTTGCTACCTTTAGAATCAAAGGGTTGTAGATTTGTGGACGCCCGGTCATAGCACACTTCTGCGCACGGTGGACATTTTTGGCCATCGTCACTTGTGGCAATGGGAGTGTACCAGACAGTACAGGGTAGGAAGTTTGTAATATCCCTCATGCTGCGAACGAAACGCCGAACGTCTCGACCCACTTTCAAAATTAGCCAAATTGAACGGTGTTGAGGGCAGCATCACGAAGGTACGTAATATTATTACATATAATCTGCGCGGTGTTATGGAAATCTGCCGTCTGTCACAAGCTAAGTTTGGGTTAGGTCGTACCGTCTGCTCAAAATTGAGCGGGGTTCAAAGCTGGGTGTCGCATTTCACGACTCCCTTTCCGGCGGGTATCGTATCACCAGAGGGTGTCCACAGTGTAGACGCCCTTGTATTATGCGGTAACACGATATATTCCGTTCGAGGTATACTTTTTAATTGTATCAATCCAGATAGAATCACACTGCAGCAGATGTTTTTCTCAACTATTTGAGATATTTCACTCTGATCAAATCGTCGCCCATTTCTGATATGCGTCCTATTGGTGAAGGGTTGATAAAGAGGAAGGTATTCGCTGGCGCTCATACCATTTAGATCAACTCCAATCTTGAAAAAGCTCACAGGTTCGCTTAGTCAAGATTTCCGTTGGCGTGATCATGTTAACCGAGCGTTTCTGTCCCGTCCTCATGCTTCGGCCGTTCAAGAAGCACTCGGCTAACACAACCACGCAAAAAAATCAAATAAAGAAAGTCGAATAAAGAGCGGCATCATTGCCTATATTTTTCACTTTTTTATATAATATAGTGAATTTCGTAGGTATCAATTCTCTGATTTTGTCACCCACCAGACCATTTTCTTTTGTCCTGCTTCAAATCGCTTCTGCTTACTTCCAAGATCATATCCATAGTGCTGTAGCCATTGACGTGCACAGGTATAGCTTGGCAACGATTTTTCAGCGTGTCCATCTGCCTTGTTGTAGATGTGCCCCAGCTCAAAGAAGATTTTCTGCCAATCTTGATAGTAGCGTTCCTCATTCAGATGGTCATCCAGATACTCAAGCAGTGGCGGCGGTTCAAGGCGCTCTACTTTTGCAAGCAGGCTTTCATCGATTTTTTTCAGCAGCTCTGTCTGATACCCCTGTTCGAGCATTTGCAGCAGGAAAACACGTTCTACACGAGCCTGCAAGGTCGCACGTTTCCGCCAGCAGTATTCACCTTCCCGTGGATCCAGAACGACTGTATGGCTTTTTTTCAGTATTTCCACTGTTTCAGGCTGATGCAGGTATGTCTTCCATGCCTTCCTATCATCAAACCATTTCCGATATGCCTCGACCGGTTCCAGCTGATACTTCTCGATTTTTTTAAGTTCCCCTTCCAGACGTTCTTTGGGGTAATGCAGCAAATACACCGCGCAGGTATCCCCCTCATCCAAGGGACGTTTGCGGCCAAGGATCTGTGCATTAACGAGCGGGTTCCACAGTTCACTGACAATATATTTCAGCGCACGGTCTTTCATATCCACACCATTATAGAGGGTCGTTGTGGTCAGTGTGACCTGATGCTGCAGAACATTGCCCACAAGCACATCATCCAGTTTGTCAAACTCCTCCGCTTCCTGACGGTATTTGGAGCACAGGCACGCCACATCCTCTATGCCTTCTGCTTTCAGAGTGTCCCGCAGTTTTCGCAGCTTGGCGATGGTATTCACAAAAACGAGGATCTTTTCTCCCGGCTGTACCCGGCGGATGATATCCCGCTCGTCATCGTCACGGTAGAAGAACTTCACGCTTGACACAAACCGATAATCCATCGGCAGACGATAATGCTGCCCCTCTGGAATCATTTTCCGCAGCTTCCAATAATCAAAGAAGGGGCGGGCGGTTGCGCTCATAAAGATGCAGGTCTTCGTTGTCCACAGCTCTTTAATAGCCTCATAGCTTGCATCCACATGATCGTTGAAGCTGGCATCGGTCACCATGTAGTGATACTCGTCTGACACGATATAATCAAACGATCTCAGATAAGTTTTGGCGGCATCTTCATTCCTTTGCAGGAAGGTTTCCAGCCACTGGTATGTTTCAACACAGATGGTGTGCTCATACTTGTTATCTATGGCGGGTTTGTTGACAATTCCTCCAAGCGCGGGATCATAGTCCTCGTAGGATACCTCTATGCTCCCCAAACGGTTCACATCGCGCTCGATCTGGTTGCGCAAAGCTTCACGATTGCACAGGATCAGGATACGCTTACGATGTTCATATGCCCACGGCAGCAATGTCTTCAGAATAAAATAGGTCTTGCCGGAGTTCGTACCCGCATCAAGCACCACGATCCCATGCCAGTTCTTGTAATCCTCGCCAACAAGATCTGTGATGTACTGTTTTGCAGGCTGTGGAGTTGCCCCGGCGGTTTCCGGTTCTTCCTCCGGCACAATGGGATCAAGCTGTTCGTCTGCCACCTTTTTCTTTTTGCGAGAGGCCTTAATACAATCCAGAATCTCCTGCAATTTTTGCTGTCGTTCTTCTTCCGTCAACGAGGCAGGGTCAATGTGCTGCTCCTGCTCATACTCCCGTTGTGCCTCAGCCAGCTTCAGGTAGAAACCATCGAATGGCCAGCGCTTCTCTTCATCACTCATATTGATCCGCGTCTCCTTTTTTGATTTCACTATACCATATCATTTCGTTTTGCTCAAGTGATATTGGCCCATTTTTACTCCCCCTTCCCCATCTTGATCTTATCTCCGTGGCGATTTTGGCGGGTCAACTGCTCTAGAGGGTTCAGGGCGTCATAGTTGGCTCTCAGGTCGTCCGCATACAGTGCCACATACCGCCGGGTCATGGTAAGGTCAGCGTGTCCCAGCAGCTTTTGCAGACGGAACGGGTCGCCGCCAGCTTGGATATACAGTTTGGCGTAGGTGTGCCGGAACAGGTGCATAGAGGTCTTATCCACGCCTCTGCTATGATTATAATTCCAAATCGCATTACCGAGCGAATTCAGGGTCATCTGGTTGCCATACTCCGAGACAAACAACGGGGCTGTAGGGTCGCTGGTACGATGCTCCAGATACTCCTCCATGATCTTGACCAGTGCCTTAGAGAGCGGCACGATCTGCTGATTACGCGCCTTCATGTGGCGGAAAAACACTGTCCCGGCGGAAAGGTCCAAATCTCCGATCTGCAGGTTGAGCAGCGTGGACGCACGGCAGCCGGTACCAAGCAGGAAGTTGACAATGACCCAATTGCGGTATTCGGCAAAGGAGCAGGTCTTGCAATCCGGTTCCTTCAGCAGCTTCTGCAATTCGTCGGTGGTGTAGGGCTCCTTGATCGGATCATCTGCACGCACCAGTCTGATCGGATACTTTTCCAGATAGCCTTTTTCCATGCACCAGTACAAGAACGCACGCACCATGCGGAGGTTCGTATTGATGGTCGTATCGTGGAGCTGCTGGTCCTTCATATAGAAGATATAGTCCTCCACCGTTTCCTCTGTGATGGTATGAATAGGCTGCTCTGTATCCCCCAGAAACCGAAAGAAGCTTCTGCCCTTTGCGGCATAGAAGTCGAGTGAGCCTTGGGAGAGGTTCTTGAGCCGGTTGTACTTTTGGAACCTTTCAAAGGCCTGTTGGATGGTGGGGTTTGCCTTGGCAGCGGGTCTTAAATCACGGTTACGCACGAGAGAGACTCCTCCTTTTTTCGCGAAAAATCCCTCTCGCCCGCTCAACACTTCCAGAAAATGGAACAAAAAGGAAAAGCCCAGAATCATTCGGATCAACGAACAATTCTGAGCTTCTACATGCCGCCGACGGGGGTCGAACCCGTACTCTGTCTCCAGAAAGGGATTTTAAGTCCCTCGTGTCTGCCAATTTCACCACAGCGGCGCAGCCCCGGCTTACAAAGTCCTGCTGCCCTCTGGCTTGAGAGGGAGCCGGGAATAACAGGTGTGAGGAAAAATTAATACAACCACACTGCTATTCGCAATCTGGTGGTATTAACATTTTTATTAAATCAGCGGCTTTTATGATACAATAGTTTCCCTGTTTTGTCAAGAAAAACCGCTTATTCGGTGCTGCTTACACCTTGCCTCCGTGCAGCTCGGCGTACATCCGGGAGCGGCACTCGGCCACTGCGGGGGTCATGTTGACGTAGTGCTTGTGAGGGCATTCCAGACGCAACTCGCTCTCCCAAGTCTCCTCGGTGAGCTGCTTTGCAATATAGGCTTTCTTTTCTGCAATAGAAGGCAGGTCAATGGCCAGCTCGCCGCCCAGAATATGCGGCACCAACAGCGGGCGCACAGCGGTGGGGGTAAAGGTGATGGTGCGCTCGATGGCGTCCGAGTCCAGATTGACCATAGTGACCGGCTTACCGGCCTCGATGACCTCGCCGTCCATGGCAATCAGGTCGCACTGTGCCTGACCATTTTCATCGTACAGACGCCAAGGCATCTTTTTGCCCGGGATGATAGCCTTGCTGGCGGAGTCCGAGCACTTCATCTTGGGGGTGTAGCTGCCGTCCGGCTTCTTCACCGCCACCAGCTTGTACACGCCGCCGAACACGGGGTCGGAGGCGGAGGTGATGAGGTTCTCGCCCACGCCGTAGGAGTCGAAGTGTGCGTGCTCGTACAGCTCCATGTTGGCGATCTTTTTCTCGTCCAGACCGTTGGAGGCCACCAGCTTGATGTAGGGCTTACCGGCGGCATCCAGTGCCTTGCGCAGCCGCTTGGAGCCGCGAGCAAGGTCGCCAGAGTCGATGCGGGCGCTCTTGACGCGGCGGTTGGGGTCGTTGGGGTATTTCTCAATGAGATAATCGTCCAGCTTGATCAGGTTGGGCAGGCCGCTTTCCATAATATTATAGGTATCCAGCAGCAGGCTGACCGAATCCGGGTAGGTATCGGCAAAGGCCTTGAACGCATCGAACTCGGTGGGGAAAAACTCGATAAAGCTGTGCGCCACGGTGCCCACGGCCTTGACCTCTGCGCCGAACTTCATCTCGGCCAGACAGTTGGCCGTGCCGATGCAGCCGCCCAGCACTGCGGCGTAAGCACCATCGTTACCGGCGCTCTCGCCCTGTGCGCGGCGGGTGCCGAACTCCATGACGCTGCGGGGGGTGTGGGTGTTCAGACCGGTGACGCGGGTGGCCTTGGTGGCGATCAGGCTATGGAAGTTCATGGTCTGCAGCAGGTAGGTCTCGATGAGGATCGCGCCCACCAGATCGCACTCGATGCGCACCATCTGTAC
>OLPO01001874.1_pt1 | contig 13616 bp, 4 predicted proteins | sample 1672831 | NCBI WGS metagenome assembly OLPO01 (sample SAMEA3136728, study PRJEB25190) | human gut metagenome
AAAACCGACAGGGACAAGGAGCCGGACGATAAGACCGACAGGGATAAGGAACCGGATGGTAAAACCGACAGGGACAAGGAGCCGGACGATAAGACCGACAAGGACAGGGACAATCTGGCAAATGAAGAGCCAAAGGACATTGATAAGGAACCGAATGAAAAAGATTTGGAAAATAATCCAGATAAGGCTGAAATAGACAGAGAAGACCCAAAAGAAGATTTAGAAAAATCTCCAGAGGATAAACCAGATCAAGATAAAGAACCGGATGATAAGGCCGAACGGGATGCGGAAGATCCAAAAGAAAGAATAGAGCAGGAACCGGATAATAAAGATCTGGATAAGGAGGATTCTGATAAGGAAGATCCCAAGGATACAGCGGATGAAGATCCAAAAGATAAATTAGATGAGGATCCAAAAGATAATCCTGACAATGAAAATGCAGATCCAGATAAAGTGGCTGGTGATGATAAAGAAGGTCTTGACAACGACGATAATCGTCCTGTAGACCAGGAACAGAATCCGATTGATCAGGAAGCCGATCCAAATGATATGGAACAGTCTCCGGAATCAGTAGACAACGAAAATCCAGATACCGATACTCCGGAGAAAGAACCAGACGATACGGATAATGAACCAGATAAACCAGATGAGGAAGAGTTTGAAAAGAAAAACGGCGGAGACATTGACAGTTCCTTAGAAACTCCACAGGCAGCAGGACATGAAGTATCTGGACATGGTGCAGATATGGATGATGATCCAGACGATGATGATTTGGATCGTGAAAATTCCGAGGATAGTCAGAATGATACAGATGGTGGAGAAGCAGAAGAAGATCCTCTTGATGCGGAAAGGGTAGAAGAAACAACGGCACCAGAAGAAGCGGATTTTGACGGCTCAGATCTGGCTGGAGCCATGGATAATAAGGAGACAGAAGAACCTTCCGAAGAAACAAGTCCGGGCCTGGAAGATGGTGATGGTACACAGGGATTTGCGGATAACGTTGATAGTGCGGCTCCTGATCTTGCAAACGATATGGAGTCCACACCGATTGAATCTGCAGCAGGACAAGATGGCATGGATGGGATTTCTAATGCAATAACTGCGTATACAGAAGAACCGGATTTTGGCTTTTCAGATTTCCTTGATACCCCTCTTACCATAAATGGGGATGAAATGACTCTTGGAGAGGCATATGAAAATGATGCGATATCAAATGAAAACCTTGCAGATGCTCTTGCGGATGCGATATCAAATGATGCTTCAAATATCCTTGAATCCGATGAGCTTATGGAAACATATAGTGATCTGCTTAGTGACCTTTCTGATATGTGTGGAAACTCTTTCGCAGAAACATTCTGTGACGCAATGGATCCTTTTGCTTCTGTAGACGAGACAGTAGACTTAGCCTTTAATTCTATTGCCGAAGATATGGCAGTGCCTGATTTTACATTAGATTCTATGCCTGACTTTGATGTGATGGATCTTGCGGAAATGGAGTTTGATATCATGGATAACATTGATTCAGAAGGAATTATTGGTGATGGAGTAGATTCAGCAATGCAGAATGATTTTGATACTGGTCTGGATAATGGATTAGATGACGGACTCAATGATGCCCTTGATCTGGATACATCCGATCTTACAAATGGTACAGACTTTGACGCTTCACCAGACTTGTCTCAGGACAGCCAACAGAATGCAGCAGATATGCAGACACCGGATACCAGCTATATGGATAACCAGAACGATTTCAGTACTCCAGATGATACGTCAAGTATACCTGACAGTGTTCCGGATACTGGATTAACAGAAGCAGGTGCTGATATGAGTGCAGACGTTGCAGCAGATGCGGCTGCGGATGCTATTGATTATGCTACGCTTATTTTATAAGAGAAGGGAGGAAGCATCTGGAAATAAGCATGTTTCCAGATGCAGGAGATCTTTATGGAAACAATGCTTATCGGAATGTATTTTCTGGCAGCCCTTGGGGGTATTTTTGCCGGTTTGTTTATAGGACTCAATATTAGGAGCTTTAGTATATCAAGAGCTGAAAAGAGACGCTATATGCGTCATTATGTAAAAAAGAAAAAACCTGAAAAAAAGAAGAAGCTGCCGGAAGTAAAAAAAGAAAAACCCGAAAAAAAACATGGTAAAAAAGAGTCCGGCATATTAACAGAGAGAGTCCCCGAAAAAGACAGCTATACCGGTTTCGTATGTGATTCATCAGGAGAAGATGCTGTGTCAAAGATTGAAAAAATGAGACGTTCACAGGATCAGAAATATGTAAGTAAGGCTAAAAAATGATTTTTTCTTGGAAATTTTCTAAAATGACATATTAAAGATAAGAGCAATGCTCTTGGAAATACAGCCGGAGAGCCGGCAGAGATACCCCGCATGGGGACAGGAAACAGATGCCTTTGCATCAAAAAATATCTTTGAAGGGAGTTTTATTATGACACACGAAATTAAACCTGAGAACATCATCCAGTGTACAGGAAGAGTGATGTTCAAAAATTTCAACAATGAAAACAAAAGCCTTTTTATGGTAATCGGGATCTTCACTCCGAAACTTATCTGGGGAAGAACAGAAGGAGAGGCTGAGTCAAGGGCGGATTATTTTAACCACGATTTTCCTGCTTTTGTAATGAGCGGAGAAGTGGCTGCGGATGTAAACCGTGAAGTAAAAGAGGGAGATATTGTTTCACTTAGGGGACATATTGAAACAATTTCTGTTATGCGTCCGACAGGAGGGAACACTTTCCGCCGTGAATTCCGTACTCGGCTTGTCGCAGATGATGTATATCTGGATAATTCAAAAAATGGTTTCTGCAATGTTATCCTTGGCGGCGAAATCGTTCGTGTATACCGTAACGAAGAGCACAATCTGTACATCGTTACTGTAAGGATGGAAATGGAAGATGGAAGCAGAAGCCGTGCGTCATTCGTTTATTTTGACCGTAACATGACCCTGGAACCTAAGGTTGGAGATCATGTTAACATGTCTGGTATCATCCAGACCAAGCGTATGCCTGCGCAGGAAGATAGAAGGGCACAGACTCTTCTCTCTATTGTTGCAAGATATGTGGCTCTTGACCGCATCTAACCGCATTATTGCCGGGCTTTGGCCCGGCTTTTTTCATGTCTTTCTTTGAAAAATACATATTAAAAATGAAACAAAATTTATTGATGAAAGGAGAATATATATGCAATGGAAAAGCAAAGGTTTTAAAAACGTTATGGATGCAGTACAGCATAATACAGGTTTAGCAGAAGAATTTTTACATCCGTCACAGGAACCGTATTATATCCAGAATCTCGACCTCATGGCAATGTGGATCCAGGCTTATGCGTCACAGAATGCCCCGATCACAGTTATCGGGGATTATGATGCCGACGGCGTATGCGCTACAGGAGGTTTATATCTCTTACTACGGGAGTTACATGCTGATAATATAAAGCTCCGACTTCCCCGACGTATGTCTGAAGGCTACGGCTTATCGGAAAAGATTGTTGATGAGATTAATGGCGGGGTAATCATTACGGTAGATAATGGGATTGCTGCGATTCCTGCCATTAAAAAGGCAAAAGAAAAAGGAATGGTAGTCCTCGTTATCGACCATCATGAGCCCAAAATGGATAACGGGCAGATTGTTCTTCCAGAAGCTGATCTTATTGTAGATCCTCATGTTCCAGACCATTTGATTCAGAAAGGAGTTTCCGTAAAATCTACTTTCAATGGATACTGTGGAGCAGGTCTGGTCTATAAACTGGCTCAGACTATGATTCCTGGGACAAAGACTCTGAAAAAGATTTCAGCTTTTGCTGCGATTGCTACAGTCGCAGATGTGATGCCTCTTGTTTCAGATAACCGGAATATCTATCATGAGGGAATCCGGAGCATCCGGGACAGGGATATTACACCGGGACTTAAGTGCATGGTCGATCTTTTACAGTCAGATAATATCGTAAATGAAGGCGATATCGGATTTAAACTGGCTCCGATGTTAAATGCTCCAGGTCGTCTGTATGATGATGGAGCGAACATTTCCCTTCAGACACTGATCACCGGAAATTATACCAACGCTTCTATGATGGCGCAGGAATTGAATGGCATTAATGATGTCAGAAAAGGGAAAAAAGAAGAAGCTGTGAAAAGGGCTGTAGATATGGTTAAGGAAGAAAACCTTATTGGTTCTAACCCTCTCGTTATCTGTGATCCGAAAACTGCAGAAGGTGTTGTTGGTTTGGTAGCTGGTTTCCTCAGCGAAGAGTATAACTGCTCCGCTATCGTGTTCACAACAACAGAGCATGGATTAAAAGGTTCTGCCAGGGCTGCAGATTATAACAATATCAAAGAGTCACTGGACAAGTTCCATGACCTGCACCCGGAAATCCTTTCAAAATATGGAGGACATAAAGGGGCTGCCGGATTATCTATTCCAGAAGAGGGTTTTCTTGAATTCCGAAAAGGAATGAACGAAATTATGGGAGCTCCGCATCCGAAACCGGATACGATCGAATATGATATCGAGATTACAGCTTCTGAAGTATCAAACGTCACAGCTGAAATCCATCGTTTTGCTCCATTTGGAGAAGGAAATCCGCCTGTTATCGTTAAGATCAGGGATTTTAAGACTGTGCCTATTGGAAACAGTTTTTATACAGAACTTCGAAAAGGTGCAATTAAATTCTCAGGTCCAGGGTGCAGTGCGATAGCCTTTAATATGGCTGAAAAGTTCAAAGCAGAAGGCTGTCCGACCTGTATGGATCTCATCGGAACTCTTGGGTACCAAAACTATATGGGAAAACCAAAGGTTCAGGTGGAAGTTTCGGATTTTGTTCCTTCTGTATCTGAAAAGAAGAAACCAGAACAGATTAATCAATCCATTGCTTCTATTTTAGGCCAGTGTCACCTGGCTATGTAGAAAAGGCCTACGGGCCTTTTTCTTATGCTCGAAAATCTGATGAATTTCATGAAAAATGACATATTAAAAATAAAAAAGGAGGAAATGATCTTGAAACAGTTGGTAATGCTATTAGTCCTTTTGGTAGCATGTTTCTTAGGTTCCTGGACTTATCGGATAAAGACACCTGTTAACAGGCCTGATGAATATGCGGAAGGATATGATGCAAGTGCAGGAGCCTGGTGGAATACGGGAAAGGTAGAAGTAGGTGATGAATGGAAGCTTGATCCTGAAATCCCGTTGAATTATATGCCAGTACCGGGTGAAGATGAGCTTTACATGGTCATAGACAACGACGGTAAAATCATAGGATACCGGAAAAGGACAAAGCAGATTGACGGAAGCTGGAAGTGGGAAGATGTTAATCCGGATATCCCAGATAATTATGAGCCGGTAGAAGGACTTGAAAATGTTTATAAGGTAACAGCTGAAGATGGCACGGTCAAGTATTACAAATATGTCCGTAACGATGATGATACCTATGCTTTCGTTGAAGTAGACAGTGAAGGGAATGAGTTGAACAAGAATAAGGATGCTACAACGATCGATGGAAAACACGTGCATATTACAGGAAATGTCTACTCTAAATTGAATGATCACGGGGTTGTTATCGGATATGAAAAACGTGTAGATAATGGTGATGGCACATTCTCTTGGGTCGATACGGAACTGCCAAAATTATCAAATCTTGATGATGCCGCTGGAAACCTGTCGCTGCCATCAAGTGGAAATCTGAACGCTGGTTCCCTGGATACGTCAGACATGGATAAGATGGCAGGTAATATGGCCGCTGCGAACGCAGCTGCTGCAAATGGAAGTTCTGATACATACAATGTCAATGTCAATATCAATCAGGGCGGAAACGGTGGTACAACCCCTGGCTCTACAGATATTACTCCAGATAAACCTACGATCATCAATAACGGGGATGGAACCCATACGGAAGTTGAAGTGGTAAAGGAAACCAAAAATATTGATGGATGGACGTCTACATATGAAACATACGTTAAAAAGACATATGATGATGCTGGAAACCTTGTTTCCACAATCAGTGAAGGTCCTTACGAGGTAGATACGAAACAGAATATTACTAAGGAAACAGAACCTGTACAGGGCGATACCAGTAAAAAACAGGATACTCTTTCAGGTGAAGTTGCAAGGGTTACAGGAAATTATACCTATAAAACAGATATTGCGAATGAAATGTTTGCTTTACTGAATGCCCAGAGATCCAAGAATGGATTGGGAACGCTTACAATGTCAGATACGGCTATGCAGATCGCACAGCTTCGTGCAGCAGATATGGCCGGTTATGACACTTCCAGTGAAACACTTCCAACTTACGGATCACTTGGAGCAATGCTTTCTGATTACAAGGTGACAAGCTCTGCCCCTGGGGAGAATCTCTGGAAATCAATTGCAAGATCTGCCGATGACATCCATACGAGGTTCCAGGCTCTTGATTCTGCAAGGAAAACAAGGATGAGCAAAGACGTTACACAATATGGCGTGGCTGTCTGCGAATCTAATGGATATTATTACATATGTGAAGTGTGTCTCTGATTTGGAGCATCTGGGGCATCTGGAGACAACGGAGAGAGCGGAGAGAGCGGAACAAAAAATGAGAGCGGAACAAAAAATTAAAAACCCCCAAATAACGTTTAAATTTTCACACTTCATAGTGCAAAAGCATCAGAAGAATAAATAAAAGAAGGGCGATTTGTCCTTCTTTTTTTCTACATATAATATATATTTCTCTCTTCCTTGTATACAGAAAAATTTCTTATAAAAAATGCTATTTTCTTCAAAAAATGACATATTAGAAATGATCAGATATTGATCCAGGTGTTATGCCCGTGGCGAGAGCCAGCTGTACCTTGAAAATTTTATAAGAAAGGAGATTTCACAGATGAAATCAAAAACGTTTTTCAAAAAGACTCTGTCTGTGGTTATGGCGGCGTTAGTCTCTGCTTCAACCGTTTTTCCTGTCTATGCAGAAGACCTGACAAATGATACCGGAACTTCAGCAGAACTCGAAACCGAAGCAGCGGAAGCTGGATCTTCAGAAGTTTCAGCTGTGCCGGATGAAGCAAAGTATTATATGCTCATCCTCCCGAAGGAAGACAATATCACGTATACGTATGATGCGGAATACAAAGATGCTGATCTTTCTGAGGAAAAGTTTGATGTCCTTTTGTATGAAGAGGGCGAACATGTACAGGTGACGGTAGATACGGATGCTGAATACCAACTGATTGATGCCGACACACAGGAAAAGTTTCTTGACAGTTCACAGGTAAAAGACCATAAACTGGAATTTGATATGCCGGAGAAAGATCTTTTTCTTGCAGAGACCGCAGAAGAAACGGAAACTGTAGCCGAAACGGAACCGGAGTCCGTGAAAGAAACCGAACCTGTTACGGAAACAGAAATTGTAACGGAACAAACGGAATCAGAGACAGAACCGGCTTCAGAAAGTGAAACCGAGACTGAAAGCGAAAAGGAAACCGAACATTTCCTTGAAAAGGAAGAGGGTGCTGAAAACCTTGACGCATCTGTTTTCTCTTCCATGAGACTGATTGTTCTTTCTTCTGACAGTAACGATGTTGTGGACAAAGAACATCTGATTGGTACATACGACAATATCTACCTGCTTCAGTATAAAACAACAGAGCAGACCATGAATGCCTATGCGTATTACCAGAAACACGCAGAAGCAGTGGAGCCAGATACGGTTGTAAGTGCAGCTTCGGATGAAAATGCAGAAGAAAGCGTCCAGAAAGAAACAACTGAGGCGGAAAGCTCTGCGGACGAAACAGCAGCACCTGAAACGACTGTAAGTGACGAGACGGAAGTATTGGAGACAGAGGAACCATCTGTTCCGGAAACCGCTGTTGCAGACGTGGAAAACCCGATTGCAACACTTTCAGAGGAAGCGGATTCACCTGTAGCACAGGGAACAGACCGTGTGATCGCACTGATTGACACTGGGGCATCAGGAACAAATGTTATCGACCAGGTATCTATGATTGATGATAAACTTGTTGGAAATGGACATGCTGATGAAATGGTATCTGCTATTACATCAATGAACCCAGATGCAAAGATTTTATCTATCCGCGCATTAGGAGATGACAATACTGGTACTACAGCATCTATTATTGCAGCTATGGAATACGCAATCAATCAGAATGTAAGCTTTATCAACCTATCTCTTTACGCTCCTAGAACCCTTGCTAATGCAGTGCTTTCTTCCGAAATAGAGAAAGCAGTAAGTGCAGGCATTGAAGTAATTGGAGCAGCAGGTAATGACAATGCAGATGCAGTAAATTACATGCCTGGATGCGTAGGTAATGCATGGATCATTGGTGCTTGTGATGAAAATGGAACTAAAATTGAAAGCTCAAACTACGGAAGCTCTGTTGATTACAATGTAGTTGCAGATTCTACATCTGAAGCGGCAGCCAAATTTTCAGGATATATTTCCGCAAATGGAACCGAAAACATAAAAAGTGCTATGATATTCACATCTGATTCTGTATCAACAGATGACGCTGAAAAGGAACCTTCTGACAGCGATGTGGATTTTAAGGTCGCAGTCTCAGTTCCGGGAGTTGGAAAAGTTACGCTGGTAATGGATAAAAAAAAGAAACTTTATCCGCCTGGAAAACTTTGTTCAGATCCTGATAACGATAACTTTACCAGACGTTTTGAAGTAACATATGTTAATTCCAAAGGAAAAACTATTACAAAGAGAGGATATTGTTTACAGGGATTCGCCGGATGGCCGGATGATGGTAAATATTCAGGAAGTAAAGTAGAGGCACTGGAATCCGGTACAAAAGATAAAACCCTGGCAAAAGCTCTTTTCTATCTGCACGGAGGATTAGCATGGGGAAAGACCATTGAATATTCTAATGGTTCCGGATCCGTTAACTTAAAGAATGTTCTGACAAAAGCAGGATGTTCTACAGCAGATGAATATTTTGCTATGAGCCATTACATCTTATGCTACATTTACAATGGGGCGAGTGGAAAATGGAACTATAACGGAAAGTATTCTCCGGTATTAAACAGTAAAGGTGTCAGTGTCGTACAGGATGTTGTTGCAAAACTGAAAAAGATGGATTTTCCAAATACAGAGTTTTCAACAGCGTCTGTAAAAGGAAACACTGAGTTTGTTACTCCAAGTATCACTTACAAGACTCTGGACGAAAATATTGCTGATGTAACACTTCCTTCAGGCGTTACTCTTGTAAATGAAACAACTGGTAAATCATTTACTGGAAGCGGAAGCATTGCTGGCGGAGATAAATTCCACTTTGTAGGGGATCCGCAAGTGGTTAGCGGAAAAACGCATAATTTAACTTTTGACACAACTTTCTCCGCAGATTATCAGGCATACGCAATACATACAAGTGGACAGGATGTTGGATTTTCATATTTCGGAAATAACACCCTAAAACTTTCTGTGTCTTGGGAAGACAGCGGAAATGTTTCTCTGAAAAAAGTCAGTACTGTAAGCGGGCTTGGAAGTCAGTATTCACTTGAAGGGGCTAAGTATGAGGTAAAAAATGCCAGTGGCCAGGTTGTTGGAACATTGACAACAAATGAAAAGGGCATTTCAAATACAATCTCTAATCTGCCTACAGGAAAATATACAGCAAAAGAAATTTATGCTCCGAAAGGCTTTGAATTAGATTCTAATGAATATCCCATTACTATCAGTGGAGGACAGACCGGTATTTTTAATGTAAAAGATGCTCCAGAAACAGGTTCTCTTAATCTTCATAAAAAACTGGATCCTGAAGAACCGGATGCGATCAAGCAGAACCGTGATCTGACAAAGATTGGATTTACTTTAACATATAAAGATAATCCTAGTATTATGAAAGAGGATTTACATCCGGATAAAAATGGAGAACTTCATGTTGACGGCTTATATTATGGGACTTGGACAGTAGAGGAAACAACCGCTCCGAAATACCATCAGCCGATTGATCCGGTTGAAGTTAAAATTAGCAAGGATGAAACGGAAGCAATCGATTATGAAGTAATAAATTATCGTCCATATTCTTTGCTTGAAATATGGAAAAAGGATATTGATACAGGAGAATTAGTTTTAAGAGCAGGTGCTACTTTTAAGATTAAAGATGAATCTGGAGAATATGTATCGTTAAAAATAAATGAAGACGGTACCAAAACAGATACTTTTGTTTCTAATAAAGATGGACGTATCGATTTCTATGAAAAAGTCCCAGCTGGTAAATATACGCTTATTGAAACCGTTCCACCAGCAGGATATAAACTTGCTGATCCTGTCGAGTTTGAAGTTTCCGGTAAAGAGTCAAAAGCAGTTATTGAGATGCATGACAAACGTGTCACCACCGGAATCAGTATTCATAAGGATGACGCCGACAGCAAGAACCGCGCCGGTGCAGGCTTTAAGTTCAATGTCATCGCAGATGAGAACATCACAGATGCTGCTGGAACCACCTACAAGGGATTTGAGGCAGGTGCAACTGTTGATACCCTTATCACTGGTGAAGACGGCACCGCGGCATCAAACGTAGCCCTGTACCCTGGCAGATACCACATTGAGGAATCAGAAGCTTCCGTCAACTACAACAAGGATGCAGAAGATGTAGCTTTTGAGGTCGTTGAGAAACAGGTGAACGGGGAGTGGACTGCAGAGACAAAAGATTTTGACGGAGGCATCATCCGTGTAACAAACACCCCGGTCAAGAGACCGATCCAGGTGACCAAGACCGATGCCGACAGCAAGAATGCAGCCGGTGCAGACTTTACCTTCACCATCACGGCTGACAAGGTCGTTGACGGTACTGGACATGACTATGAAGGCTTTGAGCATGGAACCGTTGTGGATACCATCACAACCGATGGAAGGGGCATCGCCACATCTAAAGACTTATACTGCGGAACCTACATCATCAAGGAGACCGTAAGGAAACAGAACTATGTGCTCTCCACAAAAGAGTACCCGGTAACCGTATCTGATGAGAGCAAGACCACGGAACCTGTAAAGGTATCCATCAGTGACCAGCCTCTCAAGAAGAAGATCCAGGTAACGAAGATCGACAAGGTGACCGGAAACCACTGCGGAGCAGGCTACCAGTTCCAGATCACTGCAGCCGAGGATATCCTGGACGGAACCGGAAACGTCTATGAAGGCTACAAAGCCGGTGACGTTGTGGATACCATCACAACAGGGGAAGACGGCGTAGCCGTTTCCAAGGAACTGTACATGGGAAGCTATAACATCCAGGAGATCGGGGTATCCGCTGACGGCGGTATGTCCATCAATGAGACAAAGTACCCGTTCACCTTAAAGGATGAAAAGAAAGACGGAAAACTGGAAGACATCAAGGATACCGATGAGGTCATGGTACTCCCGATCACTGATATCGCGGATACACCGACCACACTGAAGATCAAAAAGGTGGACGCCCTTCAGGATAAGGACGGAAACCCGATCCTTGATGAAAACGGAAAGGTAAAAGAAGACGAAAAAGGAAACCAGCCGGATCCGAAGCCTCTGGAAGGCATCACCTTCCGTGTAAAGGCCAAAGATGCAGCGGATTCCGATGACCAGCTGTATACCACAGACAAAGACGGTAACATCAAGGTAGAGTACCTGAAAAAGAACACCACCTATATCGTTAAGGAATATAAGACCATCCCTGGCTACAACCTGAGCGACGAAGTGAAGGAATTCACGGTAGATGACAAAGGCCAGATTGAAGGCAGGGACATTAAAGAACTTACCTTTACCAACGTCCCGAACCAGGTAGCCATCTCCAAGACGGACATCACAAACGGGAACGAACTGCCGGGTGCAGAGATGCAGCTGACAGACATGGACGGAAACGTCCTGTATTCCTGGACATCCGGTGACAAGCCGTACATGATCTACGGACTCCCGGACGGACAGTACCGCCTGGTAGAGAAAGCAGCACCGGCTATAAAGGATGCAGACGGAAACCTTATCATCAAGACCGTTGATGAGAACGGAAATGAGATCCACCAGTATGAACTTGCCACATCCGTCACCCAGAGTGAGAAGGAAGGCGAGGACGTGGATGGACTGAACTCCGAAGGCATCTTCACCGTAAAGGATTCCCTTGTGGTACAGAAAGTGACCATGAAGGACAGCCCGTACAGATGGGTGGACCTTTCCAAGAAGACCATCACAGGTGATGACGAACTCCCTGGCTGTACCTTAACAGTAAGGGACGCACAGGGTGATGTTGTAGATACCTGGGTATCCACAACAGAGGCACACCGGATCCAGCTCCACAGCGGTGTCTATACACTGACCGAGGAGAAACCGGCAGACGGTTATGTGACTGCGGATACCATTAAGTTTGAAGTAAAACAGACCAGCGACACGGACTATGAAGTACAGACCGTGACCATGCGTGACGATGTCACAAAGATCACCGTATCCAAGAAAGACATCACCAATGGTGAGGAACTCCCTGGTGCACACTTGGTCATCAAAAATGAGAAAGGTGATGTAGTGGAAGAGTGGACCTCCACAAACGAGACCCATTACATCGAGAAACTCCCGATCGGTAAATACACCCTGACCGAGATCACGGCCCCTGACGGTTATGAGACTGCAGAGACCATCAGCTTCGAGATCAAGGATACCGGGGAGATCCAGCATTATGAGATGTTTGACTCCCCGTACCGCCCGGTAGAGGTATCCAAGAAGGATATCACCAGCAAGGACGAACTCCCTGGTGCAAAACTGGAGATCCGCGATGCAGACGATAAGGTCGTTGATTCCTGGACATCCACCAGTGAAGCACATAAGGTAGACCTCCCGCATGGCAAATATACACTTGTTGAGACCAAACCGGCAGACGGCTTCACGACAGCGGAATCCATCCAGTTCGAAGTGCTGGAGAGAAACACCAAGGAAGACAATGGTGTGGAAGTACAGCATGTGGAGATGGAGGACGATGTGACAAAAGTCCAGATCAGCAAACAGGATGTGACCACCAAGAAGGAACTCCCTGGTGCAAAACTCCAGATCAAGGACAAGGATGGAAAGGTCATCGAGGAGTGGACTTCCACAGATGAAGTACACTATATCGAAAAGCTTCCGATCGGGGAATATACCCTGGTTGAGACAACCGCGCCGAACGGTTACGATGTAGCCGAGAGCGTGGACTTCAAGGTCCTTGACACCAATGAGATCCAGCACGTGATCATGTATGACTCACCGAGCGTGACTCCGGGAGGCGGAACAAACACACCTAGAACGGGTGACATCAACCCGGCCATCCCGGTAGCGGCAGGTGTTGCAGTCGTGGTGCTTGCAGGGCTTGGGATCTTCCTTTTCAAAGGAAAAAAGAAAAATACCGATTTGTTTTTCTGCCTTATTTTATTGCTTGATTTTTACAGTTACACGATCTATACGGCCGCAACTTTTTTGTTCACCCGAACCTATGAAGGAAAGTCCATTCTAGCCAACATTATTATTCCCGGAATGGTTTATTGCTTTTTGTTATTGTGGTTTAAAAAGGATATTTCTTTTTCGAAGAAACTGTTATTCATAATCTCTTTAAGCAGCTGCTTTTTCTCTTCGTCTTCTATGTTGATCGTTCCCATTGGTTTAAGTGC
>OLPO01001879.1_pt1 | contig 13599 bp, 6 predicted proteins | sample 1672831 | NCBI WGS metagenome assembly OLPO01 (sample SAMEA3136728, study PRJEB25190) | human gut metagenome
CCCGTCGTGGGCGAGGTGACCTGCGCCCGCGGCACGGAGGAGGACCCCGCTTCGGGCCTGTGGTCCTATGCCGACCGCACGAAGGAGGTCGTGCGTCCGGGCTACTACTCGGTGCCGCTCGTGCGCTACGGCATCACGGCCGAGATGACGGCCACCTCGCGCGTGGGCTTCCACCGCTACACCTTCCCCGCTGCGGACGACGCGGCGGTGATCTTCGACCTGGAGAACGGCGGCTGCTGGGACAAGGCCACCGAGACCCACATCGAGCCGTCGGGCGACAGCCGCCTCGTGGGCTGGCGCTACTCCTCGGGCTGGGCCAAGGACCAGCGCGTGTGGTTTGTCGCCGAGTTCTCGCGCCCCTTCACCTCGTTCGAGCAGGTCGGCGAGCACTATGCCCGCGTGAACTTCGCTACGGCGGAGGGCGAGCAGCTGATGCTGAAGGTCGCCCTCTCGCCCGTAAGCATCGAGGGCGCCGAGGCGAACCTTGCGGCGGAGCTTCCCGGCTGGGACTTCGACGCGACGGCCGCTGCCGCCGATGCGGCGTGGAACGCGCAGCTCGCGAAGGTGAAGGTCACGACGCAGGACGAGGTGGCCAGGCGCATCTTCTATACGGGCCTTTACCACACGATGGTCGCTCCGTCGGAGTTCTGCGACGAGAACGGCGACTACCGCGGGGCCGACGGTGCCGTGCACCACAATCCCGGCCATACGACCTACACGACCTTCTCGCTGTGGGACACCTACCGCGCGGCCATGCCGCTGATGACGATCCTGCATCCGGACCGCATGCCCGACATTGTCAACACGATGCTCGCGATCGCCGACGAGCAGGGCCGCCTGCCCGTATGGCACCTCTGGGGCAACGAGACCGACTGCATGGTGGGCAATCCGGGCATTCCGGTTGTCGCGGACGCCATTGTTAAGGGTATCGGGGGCTTCGACCGCGAGCGGGCCTTCGAGGCAATCCGCCGCACGGCGATGAATCCCGACCGCGGCAACGGCCTGCGGATGAAGTACGGCTACATTCCGTGCGACCTGTTCAACGAGGCGGTGGCCTACGACATGGAGTATGCACTGGCCGACGGCGCCGCCGCGCGGGCAGCCGAGGCGCTCGGCCGCGAGGAGGATGCCCGCTACTTCACGGAGCGGAGCCACTCCTACCGCAACTACTTCGACCCCTCGATGGGCTTCATGCGCGGACGCGACAGCCGCCGCGGATGGCGCACGCCCTTCAACCCCTTCGCCTCGACGCACCGCGCCGACGACTACTGCGAGGGCAACGCCTGGCAGTACACGTGGCTCGCGCCGCACGATGTCGCAGGGCTCGAGTCCTGCTTCGGCAGCCGGGCCCGCATGCTCGGCAAGCTCGACTCGCTCTTCACGGTAAGCTCCGTGATTGAGGGTGCCGAGACCTCGCCCGACATTTCGGGCCTGATCGGGCAGTATGCCCACGGCAACGAGCCGAGCCACCACATCCTCTACCTCTACACGATGCTGGGCCAGCCGTGGAAGACGGCCGAGAAGGTGCGCGAGGTGCTCACGACGCTCTACCACGACCGTCCCGATGGCCTGTCGGGCAACGAGGATGTGGGCCAGATGTCGGCCTGGTACGTGCTCTCGTCGCTCGGCATGTATGAGGTCGAGCCGGCGGGCGGCCGATACTGGTTCGGGTCGCCGCTCTTCGACCGCGCGGAGATCGCGGTGCCGGGCGGCACCTTCACGATCGTGGCCGAGAACAACTCGTCGGAGAACAAGTACATCCGCCGCGTATGGCTCAACGGACGCCCCTACACGAAGCCCTGGATCGGGCATGAGGAGGTGATGGCGGGCGGCGAGCTGCGCTTCGAGATGGACGACGAGCCCCACGTGTGGTACTGCCCCGAGGAGCCGGAGCAGTATGCCGACCAGCGGCCTGCGGCGGAAGAGCGGCTCTTCTGCTCGGAAGCCGTCGAGCAGGAGATCGCCCGCGTGTGCGGCCTGCTGACCAACGAGCGCCTGCGCTGGATGTTCGCCAACTGTTTCCCCAATACGCTTGACACGACGGTGCACTACCGCGAGGACGAAGAGGGCAACCCCGACACCTACGTCTACACGGGCGACATCCCGGCCATGTGGCTGCGCGACTCGGGTGCCCAGGTGTGGCCCTACGTGCAGCTGTGCGGCAATGATCCCGCGCTGCAGAAGATGATTGCCGGGGTGATCCGCCGGCAGTTCCGCCTGATCAACATCGACCCCTACGCCAACGCCTTCAACGACGGCCCGACGGGTGCCGGCGAGGATGTCGGCTACCCGGGCCACGTGCAGGACCCGTGGGTCTTCGAGCGCAAGTGGGAGATCGACTCGCACTGCTATCCGATCCGCCTGGCGCACCACTACTGGAAGACCACGGGCGATGAGTCGGTCTTCGATGCGGAGTGGGTGGAGGCCATGCGCAACATCCTCGCGACGCTGCGCGACCAGCAGATGAAGGAGGGCCCGGGCGACTACACCTTCCTGCGCGTCACGGACCGTCAGCTCGACACGCGCTGCCACGTGGGGCGCGGCAATCCGGTGAAGCCCGTGGGGCTCATTTCGTCGGCCTTCCGTCCGTCGGATGACGCCACGACCTTCGGATTCCTCGTGCCGTCGAACTTCATGGCCGTCTCGTCGCTGCGCAAGGCTGCCGAGATTCTCTCGACGGTCAACGGCGAGTCCGAGCTTGCCGCCGGCTGCACGGCCCTGGCCGACGAGGTGGCTGCCGCGCTGCAGCAGCACGCCGTCGTCGAGCATCCCGTCTACGGGAAGATCTACGCCTTCGAGGTTGACGGATTCGGCAGCGTGCAGCTCATGGACGACGCCAACGTGCCGTCGCTGCTGGCCATGCCCTACCTGGGCGATGTCGAGCGCACGGACCCCATCTATGAGAATACGCGCCGCTTCGTCTGGAGCACCGACAACCCCTACTTCTGGCGCGGCCCGGCAGGCGAGGGCATCGGCGGCCCGCACATCGGCGTGGAGATGATCTGGCCGATGAGCATCATGATGCGCGCCTTCACCTCGACCGACGACGCCGAGATCCGCGACTGCATCATCGCCCTGATGACCACCGACGCCGGCACGGGCTTCATGCACGAGTCCTTCTCGCGTCACGACGCCGCCGACTTCACGCGCGCCTGGTTCGCCTGGCAGAACACCCTCTTCGGAGAGCTAATCCTCAAACTGGTGAACGACGGCAAGGTCGACCTGCTCAACTCGATTGACTGACCCGCAAAATCCGAAAAAACCGAAAAATCATGATACGACCTCTTTTCACCCTGCTGCTGGCCGCCGCCGTGTGCTGCTGCGGCAACTCCTGCTCGGACGGCGCGGCCGACGGCTGTGACAGTCCGCAGCTGCGCCCCTCGGAATATGTCTCGACGCTCGTGGGCACGCTCTCGGACTTCTCGCTCTCGACGGGCAACACCTATCCGGCCATCGCCCTGCCCTGGGGCATGAACTTCTGGACGCCCCAGACGGGCAAGATGGGCGACGGCTGGGCCTACACCTACGGCGCCCATACGATCCGGGGCTTCAAGCAGACGCACCAGCCCTCGCCGTGGATCAACGACTACGGTCAGTTCTCGCTCATGCCCGTGCGCGGCGCCGACAAGTTCGACGAGGAGTCGCGCCAGAGCTGGTTCTCGCACCAGAGCGAGGAGGCGCGTCCCTACTACTATTCGGTCTACCTGGCCGACCACGACATCCGCACGGAGATTGTGCCGACGGAGCGCGCCGCCGTGCTGCGCTTCACCTTCCCCGCATCGGACGAGTCGGGCGTGGTCGTCGACGCCTTCGACCGCGGCTCCTATGTGCGCGTGATGCCCGACAACCGCACGGTTGTGGGCTACACGACGCGCAACAGCGGCGGCGTGCCCGAGAACTTCCGCAACTGGTTCGTCATCCGCTTCGACCGCTCGTTCGAGGGCTTCAACGTGATGCTCGACGGCAAGGTGCTCGACGGGGCGCACGAGGCGACGGGCGACCACGCCCTGGCGAAGGTGTACTTCACGACGCGCCGCGGCGAACGGATCGAGGCCCGCGTGGCGTCGTCGTTCATCTCCGAGCAGCAGGCGCTGCGCAACCTCGGCGAGCTGGGCGAGGAGACGTTCGAGCAGCTCAGGGAGAAGGCACAGGCTCGCTGGGACGAGGTGCTGGGCCGCATCGAGGTCTCGGGCGGCACGACCGACCAGCTGCGCACCTTCTACTCGTGCCTCTACCGTTCGACGCTCTTCCCGCGCAAGTTCTACGAGATCGACGAGAACGGCCAGCCGGTGCACTACAGCCCCTACAACGGCGAGGTGCTGCCCGGATACATGTACACCGACACGGGCTTCTGGGATACGTTCCGCTGCCTCTTCCCGCTGCTGAACCTCGTTTATCCGTCGGTCAACGCCGAGATTCAGGCCGGCCTGGCAAACACCTACCGCGAGAGCGGCTTCCTTCCCGAGTGGGCCTCGCCGGGCCACCGCGGCTGCATGGTGGGCAACAACTCGGCGTCGGTCGTCTCGGATGCCATCCTCAAGGGCGTGACCCCCGCCGAGGATGTCGAAACGCTCTACGAGGCGATGATGAGCGGCCGCATGCAGGTGCATCCGACGGTCAGCTCGACGGGCCGCCTGGGACACGAGTACTACAATACGCTGGGATACGTTCCCTATGACGTGAACATCCCCGAGAATGCCGCACGCACGCTCGAATACGCCTACGATGACTGGTGCATCGCCCGCGTGGCCGAGCACCTCGGCCGCAGCGACGATGCCGCCCTGCTCGACAAGGCCGCGAAGAACTACCGCAACCTCTTCGACCCGGAGACAAAGCTCATGCGCGGCCGCAATGCCGACGGCACGTTCCAGTCGCCGTTCAGTCCCTACAAATGGGGCGACGCCTTCACCGAGGGCAATGCGTGGCACTACACGTGGTCGGTGTTCCACGACGTCGAGGGACTGGCCGAGCTGATGGGCGGACGCGAGGAGTTCGGGCGGATGCTCGACTCGGTCTTCGTCGTGCCGCCGATCTACGACGACAGCTACTACGGTTTCCGCATCCACGAGATCACCGAGATGCAGGTGGCCAACATGGGCAACTACGCCCACGGCAACCAGCCCGCACAGCACATGATCTACCTCTACAACTACGCCGGCATGCCGCACAAGGCGCAGTGGTGGACGCGCGAGGTGATGGACCGCCTCTATTCGGCCAAGCCCGACGGCTACTGCGGCGACGAGGATAACGGCCAGACCTCGGCGTGGTATGTCTTCTCGGCGATGGGCTTCTATCCCGTCTGCCCGGCCTCGGACGAGTATCAGCTCGGCTCGCCGCTCTTCCGCCGGGTGACGATTCATCTCGAGAACGGCGAGACGATCGAGATTGACGCCCCGAACAACAGCCCCGACAACCGCTATGTGGGCCGCATGCTCTACAACGGCAAGCCCTACGACCGGACGGTGCTGAACTATTCGGAGCTTCAGAAGGGCGCCGTGATCGAGTTCGACATGCAGCCGGAGCCGAAACTTTGATTCCGGCTGCCCGGCGGCAGCTTCGGCCTGCGGAACCAGCTCTTCATGCGTTCGTAGACGTTCCGCAGCCGATGGATCGGACGGGACCTGCCTCAAGCGGGTCCCGTCTTTTTTTGTGGCCGTTCGCAGCCTCGTCGCTCGACGCCGCTGCCATCCGGTTGCATTTCAGGGGGGAGGATTTGTTTTTCCGCCTGAATTATCGTAACTTGCCAAAAGTGATCATCGACAGCAGGATTCCGCCGCGGATTTGCTGACAGAAAGTGTAGCCGGGGACTGTCGATCTGCTCCATTATACTGAAAAGCCCCGGACGGGGAGAATCCTCAATAAGCAGTGCCGAGGTTGCAGGTTCTGAAAAACATATTCAGGCTGAAAGGTATAACCGATAACAAATAAACCGCATCATGAAAAATTTTGTCTGTATCTGTTTGGTGACATTATGTATGGTTTCGTGTGCATCCTATGTCCCTCACCACCCCGATCCCAGACGACGTTCCAGGTTGTCCCGGGAGGAGTTCTGCAACCTCGAACAGCCCAAGATGGATTTGTATACCCTAAGGTCCTGGAGTTCCGGTGGCAATTATATGGATTGTTACTATTTTTATGTTGATCGGCGAAACGGGATCTATATGCATGTCGATGACAGGTATTGTGTTGAATTCGGGCTTTGTCGAACGAGTCAGGATACGCTGTATTGCTATCCCCGATTCTATAAGGGCCGGGAAGATTCTGTGTTTGTGAGAAGTAATATTTCCCGTTTATATGCAGCCTTGAATGAGAAGGGGGGATTTGATGATTTGGATGAACTGGTTTATTTGCAAACCGAGGATAAGTTGATCTACATAGGCCCTCCGGGCCTGGGGCCCGCTTCTGATGACCTTGTTGCCGATGGTTTCGTGAAGGTGAAAATCCGTAATAAATGGAAATATATGTATCCCAGGCCCATTATGTAATGTATCCGGACCGAACGCTGTGGTCCCCCATCCGGATACACCTGTGAATTGGGATTCGATTCCCTGTGTACACTTTCAGCGCAAATGCCGTTATTGAATTTTACGACAGAAGGCCTGCGTGAGTAGGCCTCCTGTCATCTGTTTAAAAAAGGAAGAACCTCGTTCCCGATACGTGAGAAGGGAGGTGCTGTCAGTCTTGCAACATTATGAACTTTCGGACCCCGCCACAAGCGGGGTCCGTCTTTTTTTTGTGACTGTTCGCAGCCTCGTTGCCCGCAGCCGCAGCCATCCGGTTGCATTTCAGGGATTCCGGAGTTGGGCTTTCGTCCCGATTATTGATGCAATCCCGTGCGGAGGTTGTAATGGGTGGAGTTTGACAGGGCCGAAGTGGCCAAAGAGCGTGCTGCAGGAGCGATAGTAGGACAGGCAGGATCGAAAAAAGGATCCATACGGCGCTTCGCACGAAAAAAAAGCCTTCGGATATTGCATTTTCAAATATATTCCGTACATTTGCACCACCAAAACGGTTTGTGCCGTGATGGTACCGGAGAATCCGTAGCTCAGCAGGTAGAGCACAACACTTTTAATGTTGGGGTCCTGGGTTCGAGCCCCAGCGGGTTCACCAAATGGTCCGGCAGTCGAACGACTGCCGGATTTTTTGTTTGTGGAAGCCTTCATGAAAGGCCCGTATACCGGACCAAAGTCCAATATACGGGCCTTTCCCTGATAATCCAAACTGCCTTGCTATTTACCAATCTTTTGCAAAAGTATCATATCCAATACCACTGCCTGCCCCATGATATATTCCAGGAATACGAGTCATAACATTATACATATATGGCATATCAAGCGTATCATCATATCCAAGATATGATATAAAATTTTGGATCATACTTATGCAACCAAGTTCCGCATATAATACTTGTGGTAATACCAAATCTGCAAAAACAATAAGATTTGATTTTTTCTCAAGATTCCAATATATTGCATTCATCGTCCATAAATCCATGTTCCAATCATAAAATAAATCGTCTTGCTCCCCATAAAATGGGACATTTACATTTCCATATTTAGATTCATCCAAATTAGCAAATGGTTTACGGGTATAATTCTGCGTATACGAAGTTCCTGCATTATAAGGATTAATAAAAGCAATCGGTTCATCTTCGGAAACATATCCATGCCAAGCGTAATCGATATAGTCGCCGACTGCGATTCCACCCGTTGCTTCCGTATCATGGAAATATTCGGTCGGTTCTTCATAATCCACGACGGTCAACAACCGATCCTTTCCGAGCGCTTCCCTCATCGCCTTGATCAGTTTCGGGTAGGAGGTGGTACTCATGGTAGGCATGCCCTCCTTGCCGTAACCTGAGCCTCGATCCCACAGGTTTACACCGTCAAGGTCGTAGGTTTCAACAAAGGATTTGACCTGCGACACGAAGTCGGCAATCTGTGCATCGGTCATATTACAGAAGCCGATCCCCTTGCCGCCGCCTTCGATGCAGACACAGATTTTCCGACCTTTGTCCATCATCGGGGCAATGTATTTGTCCGAATGCTCCAACGTATAGAAGAGATCGGTAGTCGGAGCAAAGAGCACGCGCTGCGATGTGGCATCATAATCCACCTGTGCAATCCGCAATACGATGATATTACCCAAAGAAGCTCGATAAACAGTTTCAAATGTCATCATATCCATTTTTTCCCACGCCACATAATCAGCATATTGAGCCTGCACCTCGCTAGTATTAACATAGAAAACTGTGGTCCACTCAGTATCAAGAGGTATTTCCCATGAATTATCGCCGTCTTGATAAATATTTTCATCAAATTCCCGGACGGTAATTCCATAATAGAGTATCTCATCCTCCGCATCATTGCTCTGCACCACAAGAGGCAACAGATAGGTTCCGGGGGTCAGGCCGTCAGCCGAAAAAACAACTTCAAGTGGTTCAGATACCGCAGACCCTGCTGCTACAGTAAGCGCACCACCATTTCCTATCGACACATTCTCTGCCGGCAAAGGCTGGAGATTGGTTTGGTTGGCATCATTGTAGGCTCCGACCAGTGACAGGTCGGGCAACACGGTTACTGACACCGGCTGCGAAGTCGTCGTATTGAGCCTGTAGTAGACCTGATCGGCTACATCATCCTCGTAGCCTTCGACCAGGCGCACCGGAATGCGGTCACGCAGCGACCTGCGGCTCCGCAAGGTCCCGGAAATTGTTTCAAGCGCCTCTCCATCAGGTTCCTGTCCGGCTCCATACGATATGGGTTCCTCCGTACAACCTGCAAGGAGCAGGGATAGTGCGCAACCAAACGCAGTGCCCCGAAACAATCGAATAAATCCTGTATGTTTCATAATGTTCCCTTTCATGATTATTCTTTATTGAGTTGCGGCACCTCGATGCCCGAGGGCCATTCGAGATCGAATTCAGCCACGCCATCGTTGCCGTTGCCGGTCCAGTCATGGATGACGTTGCCTTCTCCCTCGTCGAATTTCCAGTAGCCGATCAGCCCCGGCGTCTGCGGATCGACATCATACATATTCTCCCAGATCTCCTGCTCGGTACGGGCCACATTCCAAACGCGAACCTCGGTGATGTCGCCGTTCAGCTGGCGCGTGTCGTCGTAGGACTTGCCGAGGAAGAACTGCCGGAAATTGCCCCAGCCCTTGTACTGTTCATACTTGACAGGATCCTGCAGGTAGAGGTCGTAGAAGGCCCGGCCAGCTAGGTTGAAAGGCGTCGAGGCGGGGTTGCCGAGGTCGGTGCCGCGGCTCTGCAACTGTCCGTTGACGTAGATGCAGACCTCGCGCGTGGCGTAGCTGTACGTCGCAGCGACATGGTACCACTCCCCGGCATTGAGGAGTTTCGTCTCGTCCTTCTTGGGGAACTTGCCGAAGCCCGGGGTCGAGGCCGATTCGCCCGTACCGTCGAACTGCAACTGCTGTCGCGGGAACGACGCATCGCCGATGCGTAGCAAGAGGTAGTTCTCGACACCCATGACGGTCGAGATCTCGGAGTGTTTCGAGAAGTCGTCGACGCGGATAATGGCCTCATAGGTTACGGCCGTGAGATTGTTGAAGAGGTCGCTCTGCGGGCCCGCCTTGTCGAGGGTCGGGAAGTTGATCCAGTTGTCGCGCAACGACGCCGCCGAGGTAATCGCCGAAGAGCGTTTCACGACGTAGTAGGCCGTTGCGGAACTTCCCAGCAGCGATACTCCGCCGCTTGCGCTGCGGATCGTAACCGGAAGCAGGTAGGTTTCGTCGATCGGAAGTTCGGCCGCATTGCCCGATCCGTCGAGATTCTTGAGCATCAGCGACAGCCGCTCCGAGACGGTCTTTCCGGCGGGGATAGTAACCGTATTCTCCGCCAGTTCATAATACGCAGCGTCGAGCATCGTCCACGATGTTCCATTGCAGGCATTATAGTCGGCGACAAGAGCCGGCTCGACCTCGACCGTAACCTGCACATCCTGCGACGACGGATAGCTCATCACCACCGAGAAGTCGCGTTCGAGCGTCGGCAACGTCTTCTTGAAGGTTGTCAATTGGGTGGCGTCCGCCTCCGCAACGTCGAGGTAAACCACGTTGTCGAACGGTGAGCGGTTGTCGTATTCGTCGTTCTTGCAGCCCGCGGCGGCCACCGCCGTCGCAAGCAGCACTAAAGCATATTTTTGCACTCGTTTCATGACTGGCTTATTTTGCAGGGTTCAACAACTGGATGGCGGCACGGCTGGAAGCGTAGATGATCTCGCTGCCGAAATAGTCCGTATTCGCATCATAGATACACAATCCGCCCAGCGGGCCGAGTTCCGGAATGCGCAGGGCAAGGGCCGAAATGGCATCCGAGGCCGTCTTGTCCTCATCGAGGAACTCATATTCGGTCATCGCGCCCAGCAGCAGCCGGTCCGCCGCGACGTTCTCCATCTCCAGGGCCCGCAGGACCTGCAGTTTCAAGTCGCTGGCGTTGTCCGTCTCCCGGGTGTCCAGCACAATATAATCGACCTTCGCACGCTGTTCCGCAGTCAGGAACTGCGGGTCGCCCTCGAAGAAGAGTGTCAGCGACTTGCCCGGCCCGGCCACGGCTCCGAACTTTTCCAGAAACAGCGCCGCTACCGTCTGTTGGGCTGTCTGCGAGGCTTCGTCGCCGTAGGACGGGAGCCCCGAGAACGAAAAGCCGTCCAGACCCAGTTCGCGCACCCGGGCCACAACCCCGTCGAGGTAGTCGGTCAGCGCCGCGAGGTCCTTCCATTCGGCACTCCGCGCCGCATAGTCCACGAAGTAGAGCACCCGCGTACCCTTCTCCTTCAAGACCGCCAGGTCCTCGGCGTCGTAGGCCGAGAAGTGGTCGGCATTGGTCAGCGAGACGGCATCCAGCGAGTCGGGAAGGCTGCGCAGGCAATCTTTCTCGCTCGTGGGGGTAGTCGATCCGTTCTCGAAGCTCGCCACAACGAGCGTGTGGTCGCTCGCCTTATAGGCCCGCAACGCCGCCGTATATTGCGCCCACAGTTCGGGATTCTGCTCCGAAGGCCGCACGGGCTGCTGATCCACAGGCTCCATCTGCGTCCAGTCGCTGCACCCCGCGGTGAGCAGCAGCATCGCCACAACAGGCAGGTATATTCTGATCTTTTTCATAGTCCGTTATTGTAAAGGTTTGACATCCCACCAGACCCGCACGCCGCCGTTGTCGCGGCCGCCGAGCATCTCGATGGCCTGCTGCAGGTGTACGGGATTCTCCGTGTACTCCTCAACCGGATAAGGTATGCGCCGCAGTCCGTAGCGCGAATCCACCGTGCCGCCCGACTTGTTCTCCACAACGGGCAACAGCCGCGGATAGCCCGTGCGCCGGTACTCCGACCACGCCTCGATCCCCAGCGGGAAGATCGCGATCCATTTCTGCGTGATGATCCGTTCGAGGTTCCGCTCGCGGACCTCCTCCGTGTCGCCCGCCTCCCAGGCGATCGAAATGTCGCTTGCCGGAGCGTCCGCCGAATATTCCGACATCGGGTCGATGTATTTCGCGGGCTTCGCCGTGCTTGTCACATAGCTCTCGGCGCCCGAAGCCCCGCGCTCCTCGAACGACAGCGCAATGGCATCTTCGTAGAGTTCCTTTGCGGCATCCAGGCTGCCCCAACGCAGTTCCCACTCCGCGCGCAGGAACGTCGCCTCCGCAGCGTTGAACCACAGGTAGGGCGAAGAACTGCTCACGATCTGGTTCGAGAAGGCATTGACCATCGTCGACTTGTCCCGCGGGTCGATGCCCACGCGGATGCCGTAGCAGTAGCTCTTCTTGTTCCACGTCCCCTGCGTGAACATCGCCGCACGGCGCGGGTCGTTGTAGCCGTTCATGTAGCTGATGATGTCGGCCGCCACGCGGTGGTCGCCCCAGTCGTTGTAGATCAGCGCCGTGCGGTTCTCCGGGGCGTGCATCATCGCATTGTCGGCGTTGGCCGTGATCACCCCGTCGGCTATCGCCTCTGCGCCCTTCGCCTTCGAGATTTCCGGCTTCACATACGACAGCCGCATCGCCATGCGCAGTTTCAGCGAATTCGCGTACTTGATCCATTTCAGGATGTCGCCGTAATAGACATAATCGAACTTGCGGAAGGCGTCGGCCGAGAGCTGTTCGTTGGCGTGCAGCACCGCCAGCACCTCGTCCAGCTCCTCGAACATCTTCATGTAGACCTCCTCCTGCGTGTCGTAGGCCACCGTCAGCGACTCGGCCGAGTCCTCGATGACCTTCGAGTAGGGAATCGGGCCGTAGGTGTCGGTCATGCGGTGCATGATCGCCACGCGGAACAGCTTGGCCAGGGCGATGGCCACCTCGTCGTCCGTGTTGTTCACAACGCCCCGGAAGTAGGGGTACGCCTCCTGCATGACGATCACGAAGGGCCATTTCAGCCAGTCGGCCGAGGGGTTGAAGGTCGAGAACTTCTCCTTCCAGCCGTCCGGAGTCTCACCCATATAGCCCGCAAAGGCGTTGCCCGTGAGCGATTCGTTGAACTGGTAGCGGTGCTCCTGTACCGGGATCACCAGATTCTGAAGTCCCCGGATGTTGGTTCCGATCTTGTAGTTCTCGCGCTGGAGCTCTTCATTCGTCGCCTCGCTCGGGTTGCGGTTGATCTCGTCGAAATCCCCCGTGCAGCCCCACGACAGCAACAGCAAAGCCCCGAAAAGCGCATTGATGATATGTTGGATTCGTTTCATACGTTTTCGGTTTTAGAAGGTAACACGAAGGCTGAAGCCCAGGCTGCGCAGCGACGGCACCATGAAGTAGTCGATACCCTGGTAGTTGTTGCCCGTCGAGGCGATCGCCTCGGGATCGAACGGCGCCTTACAATAAATCATCCACAAGTTGCGCCCCACGAACGACAGGTCGATCGAGCAGACATCGCGGAACCAGCGCCGCGGCAGCGTATAGCCCACCGAAAGCTCCTGCAGGCGGAAATTCGTCGCCGAATAGGTGTAGTAGTGCGGCAGTCCCGACTGCGAGGCGATTGCGGCGTACCAGCGCTGCGGATCGGCCATCTCACGGCCGTTGATCATAACGCCGCCCGCATCGCGCGCCGCGGCCGAAGTCTCCGAAACGCCGAACAGGTCCATGTTGGCCTGCGTGGCCGAGTAGCAAATGCCGCCGATGCGACCCGTGAAGAGAATGCCCAGATGCGCGCCCTTCCACGAGAAGTCGTTGCGCCACGCCAGGTTGTAGTCCGGGAGCACCGAACCCAGGTAGATCTCCTCGCCGACGTCTGTCGTCACGAAATTGCCGTTGCGGTCCACCTGAATGTAGCCATTCTCGTCGTATTTCAGATTCGACGTTGTATAGAGGTCGCCCATCGTGCCGCCCTTCTTCAAGATGTATTTCGCCTTCCCGAGGCCCTTGATTTCGAGGCGGTCCTTCAAGGGTTCGCCCGTCATCGGGTCGCACATGCCGTCCATCAGGTCGAGGATCTCGTTGCGGTTCCAGGTGAAGGTTACGTTCGTGTCCCACGAGAAGTCGCGCCACGTGTGGCCGTAGCCCAGCGACGCCTCGACACCCGTGTTGCGCACGCAGCCCGTCTGAACGTACATGCTCGAATAACCCGACGAGGTGGAGACCGTCGGCTG
>OLPO01001883.1_pt1 | contig 13586 bp, 7 predicted proteins | sample 1672831 | NCBI WGS metagenome assembly OLPO01 (sample SAMEA3136728, study PRJEB25190) | human gut metagenome
TTCTTCCAGTGGATATACTAAGAATGGAAACAATATTCTTGATGCATTCTTTGATCTGGTAGATGTAGATGGTGTTTTTGACGGAAGTATTCATGGATTCACAAATTATGATGTTCCGCAGATTGCACGTGGTCTGGATGCATTTATCAGACAATATGAAAAAACATCCAGCTTCTGGGAATTTACAGACGTAACTGTTCCAACAAAAAAAGTTAACAACATGATCCTTGCCCTTAACGATGACAGTACGAAAAAGCAGATCAAAGAAGCGAGAGACGCTTACGAAGCATTAGACGAAACTCACAAGGCAATCTTTAACAAGGATACACTTAGAAAGCTTCTTGCAGCAGAGACTGGTTCAGGTAATTCTATTGAAAAAGCTATGGCAGCCATTAATGCGATTCCGGCAGCGGATAAGCTGACACTGGATGACAAGGCGGCTGTAGAGAAGGCAAGAACTCTTTATGATTCACTGAATGATGAAGAGAAATCTGTAATTACAAATTACTCTAAGCTGACTGAAGCAGAGGCTAAGATCAGAGAACTTGAGAAACAGCAGGAGCAGAAAGATAAGGATAAGAAAGCAGTAGAGAAGGTTATCGCTGATATTGATGCGCTTCCTTCTTCTTCTGAACTGACTCTTGATCCGTATGTTCTGCAGCTTCTTGACCGCGTACAGGCAGAGTACAATGCTCTTACAGATGCGCAGAAAGCTCTGGTTACGAATTACAGTACGTTACAGTATCTGAGAAATCTGATTCCTGATCTGAAGGCTGCGGCTGCAGTTGTTGATAAGATCAAGGCAATCGGCGAGGTTACTTCCGATAATTATCTGAAGAAACAGGCTCTTGTAGTGGAAGCCAGAACGGCTTATGATGCCCTGACAGCAGATCAGAAGAAGCGTGTGACAAACTATGCAGAGCTTGAAAAAGCGGAGTTGTTTATCAGCAGACAGAGTACGGATGAGAAGGTTGCTTATGTGATCTCCTTTATCGATGAACTGAATATCACTACTTCATCTTCAGGTGCTCTTTCTGACGGACCTCTGAGACTGACAGAGAAGAATAACAATGTTCCGACAGAGAAAATCTGGAATGACTGGAAGGCTTATGTGGTAAATGCAAGAGCATTGTATGATACGCTTGATGACCAGCAGAAAGCCCAGGTTACAAATACAGCTTCTCTGGAGAAAGCAGAAGGTTATATTTACCAGCTGAAAGCCGATGCGCTCAAGGCAATGCTTAAAGCACTCCCGGATGCGCAGACAGTACGAGGATATGAGGCACCTCAGCCGACTACAGTTCCATCAGCACAGGAGGCAGCTTCTGTTGAAGAGGAACAGGCGGTACCGGCACAGTCTGAGGGATCTGATTTCTCAGATGGAAGTGCGGACGCATTCAGCAGTGATGAAGTTGATGAGCAGGCAGCTGAGACAGTGGATATCCCTCAGGCAGAATCAGCTGAAGATACTGAAGATGTCCAGACAGATGTTGATTTCTCCTCTGATGAAGAAGTTCCGGCAGCAGGTGATACCTCTAAGCGTGAACTTACAGAAGCAGAGCTGAAACAGATTGCAGAAGCCAAGAATGCTTATGACAGATTAACAGAAACAGAAGAGAAGAAATTCAGAAGCGAGAACACCGCACTGGTTGAGAATATGGAGAAGCTTCTTGCCATGGCACTGACTTATGAGAAAGGCCAGAGTGCATATCAGCAGTTCTTCGCAGATGAAGCAGCACAGATTTATGCAACAGTAAAAGATCACCCGGTAGACAGAGATTCCTACGCAGATGTTAAGGCTTTCCTTGACCGTTATGCTAAGGATTATCAGGGACAGGAAGATGCCATGGCAGGCCTGAAAGTCAAAGTCGGCAGTCAGGAGATGACTTTTGCAGAGGTTATCGCAGCACTGACGGCACAGGCTGACAAGGCAGGTAAGGACATTTCAGATGCACAGCAGGCAGATGAGTGGATCAGCAATCTTCCGACTGCTGTTACCAAAGAGAACATTGCAAATGTAGAAGCAGAGCTTGCAGCACTTCAGAAGCTGATCGACGGCATGAGTGTGGAAGGCAAGTCCTATATGTGGAATGCGAAGCAGTTAGGGCTGATCAAGACGATCGTGGCAGATTACCACATTGAACTTGCGGGCAAACAGGGTGCATTTAAGGCAGATATGCCTGCAGATCTTCAGACAAAGGCAATCAACTATAAGACTGTCCAGATCAGCTGGAGCAGCGTGGATAACGCAGACGGATACATGGTATACCGCAGAACAGCAGACAGCGGATGGAAGAAGATCGCATCCCGGGTAACAGATATTTCCTATAAGGATCAGAAAGCAGTTACAGGAACAACCTATTATTATACTGTTAAGGCGTACTCTTACGCATGGGGCGAGATGACTGTAAGCAGCTATGACAAAGATGGTGTTGCAGGAAAAGCCAGACTTGGCAAAGTAAAGATTGCTACGGCAAATTCTGAAAGCTACAGTACGATCCGCGTAACATGGAATAAGGTTTCCGGTGCAAATGGATACAGAGTATACCGTTCCACTTCAAAGGATGGCAAGTATACAGCGATTGGTTCCACTGCAAAGAACAGCGCAGTTACATTCCTAGATAAGAAAGCAGTTACCGGTAAGACTTATTATTACAAAGTACGTGCTTACCGCAATGTAAGCGGAAAGAAAGTATACGGAAGCTATTCAGCAACAGAGAAAGCAAAGGCAGTACTTTCTGCTCCGACCCTGTCCGCAGGCTCAACTTCAAAGACAGCAGTGCTTGAATGGAGTAAGGTAAAGGGTGCCGATGGCTATCAGGTATATGCCAGCGATTCCCAAAATGGTACCTATACCCGCATAAAGATCACCAAAGGTACAGGTGCGACAGACGAGAGCCTCCTCACCGGAAAGACCCGTTACTATAAAGTACGTGCTTACAGAAAAGTAAACGGAAAAGCAGTTTATGGCTCTTTCTCAAAGATTAAAAAAGTAACTGTTAAATAATAAAATCAGTATGCAGTGTGTTATCAACACACTGCATACCCCAAAAGAAGATAAGAGAATGAAAAAAGCATTTATAATTATAATTTTATGTATGATTTTGCAAATTTTTACAGTTACTGTATATGCAAATGATAGCAATGTAAATATTGTAAGCGCTGATAATTATGAATCACGGGAATTTAATCAATGGAAGCGCGCTAAGTATAATTTTTCATTTAATGTATCTACCGAAAAGAAAACTATAAAGGCATTATGTAGTGCTGTGTTAACTGCAACTGGAACAGCAATTGGATCTTGCGGAGGTGAAGGAGCAGCTATAGCAGGAAGTGCAATTGGAGCGGGAATTTCTTCTTATGCGAGTGATTGTATAGAGGAACATTACAGTAAATTCAAAAAAAAGGGATATGGTACTTCAATTACAGCTATGTATGGTTCAAAATTGCGCGTGATTATATCGATATATTCAGATTCAGCAAGAACAAAATTAGTTTCTGAATATAAAATGTCTACAGATTCCTATCCTGTATAATTTATATATATGAATAAAATAAAAATATTTTTGCTGACTATTTCATTAATGTTTTTGGCGAGCCTGGCAGCTATATTTATATCAAGAGAATTTATATTCCACAATAAAATTTCAGATTTGAGCTGCCTGTTAAACATATGGAAAGATACTTATGGATGGAATTTTCTGATAAATGTAATAATCGCTCTGATAATTGCTGCAAAATTTGGAAAGAATGATACAAAAAAATAAGGCAGATGTCCTTTCTACCTGCTATATGACAGGGGGAGAGTCATCTGTCATTTTGTAATTTCAGGAATTGCGGGTGCTATTTTACCCGGATGTAATTTTTTAGATTAAAAACGCGGAGGAAACAAATGAATAAACAATGGATGGCACTGCTTCTCAGTACAGGAATTGCTGTGACCGCATGTCCTGTACCCGCAGCCCAGATGCCACCGGCTGAGCAGATACACGGGGAGGCAGAAGAAACTTCTGTCCCTGTACAGCATGATGATTCTGACGACAGAGAAACTGCGAATGAATTCCAGTCTGACACCGAACCATCTCAGTCAGAGACAGACGATGGCGCGGCCGGAAATGAAGAAGAAAATAATGAAGCCGGTGAAGAAAAGCTGGATATACCAGCCATGATTTCCTGTATTCAGGAAGCAGCGGCGCTCGAAGAAATTGATCTGTCCTCAGAAACGGTCTCGAAGTTCTTTCTTGCCAGTGACACCTATGACAGTCTGACAGAAGAGGAGCAGGCAGAAATTGATGCCGGAGTCAAAGAGGCTCTTGAAACTGTCCGAAACCGTATTGCGGCACTGATTTCTTCTGACAGTGGAGTGACCGCCACGGGAAATCCCTGGTATGTGCAGACCCATGTGCAGGAGAACCCGGATCAGGAACAGACTATACAGGAGCTCTCCGAAGCATATCCGGGGACTCTTCCACAGCTTCTTTATGATATAAATATTTCCTATACGGATATCCGTACAGGAGAAAACTATCAGCCAATGACGATGATCTCTCTGACATTTCTTGTCCCGGATGGATATGAGAGTCTGACGAAACCGAGGGTTCTTAGAAGTACCGGGGATTCGTTTATGGAACTGACCCCTCAGACGACAGAAGATAACCGCTTCTATCTGGACAGTGCCAGAACTTTAAACCATCTGATCATTGCTGACTTCCCCGCAGGACTTCAGGGAATCTCTCTTAACAGTAAATCCGTTAAGATCAACCGGGGGCAGAAATACACCCTGAAGGTGGTCCCGGTACCGGAATCGGTTACGGAAGAGTATACAGTGACATGGAAAAGCAGTGACACTTCTGTTGCGAAAGTAAGCAAAAAGGGAGTTGTCACAGCAGTAAAGAATGGCAAAGCTACGATTACCGCTTCTGTAACACAACATCCGGAAATGACGGCCTCCTGTAAGGTAACGGTCATGCAGGGAGCAAATGCCCTGAAGAAATCGGTCAGTCAGGTTATGGCAGAGACCAGCGCCTATATGCGTGCAACAGATACCAATCCTTCTGTTGGCAGCGAATGGTATGTGCTTGGACTGGCGAGAGGCGGTTTAAGCCTGAAGGAGAAATATTTCTCTACCTATTATAATCACACGGCAAATTATATCGAGGAAAAGAAGGGAATCCTTACCAATACTTCCAAATATACAGAGTATTCCAAGAGAATCCTGGTCCTGACCTCAGAGGGGAAGGATGCCCGCAATGTGGGTGGTTACAATCTATTTCAATATATCTCTGATTTCAGCCTTGTGAAGGAACAGGGATTAAACGGTCCGATCTGGGCACTCCTTGCCCTTAACTGCCACCCGGAATATTCTTTCCCGGAGAACCCGTCTGCGAAGGAGCAGAATTCGGAATCTGCGCTGGTGAATTTCCTGCTGCAGAGTGAACTCCCGGGTGGCGGATGGACGCTGATGGGAAGTAATGCGGATTCTGATATTACCGGCATGACACTGCAGGCGCTGGCACCGTATTATCATAAATCAGGTTATGAGAATGTGACTGCTGCCATTGACAGAGGGCTGAATAAATTGTCGGAAATGCAGAACGACAGCGGTGGATATTCCACGATGGGTGTGGAGACAGAGGAGTCCTGTGCACAGATCATCACGGCTTTATGCAGCCTTGGGATTGACCCGGAGACGGATTCGCGTTTCATCAAGGGCGGCCACTGGACAATAGAGAATCTTCTTTCCTATCATATCGATGGAAGTGGATTTATGCATGTAAAGGCGGGTGCCGGAAATAACGGCGGGGCGGCAGCAGGCACTCTGGACGGGATGGCTACGGAGCAGGGATATTACGCACTGGTTGCCTACCAGCGCCTGAAGGATGGCAAGACGAGCCTTTATGATATGTCAGATGTGAGTATCAAAAAAGGTGGCAAGGGAGATGGTTCCGGTACCGGTCTGAAAGAACCCACGCCGATTCCTACCCCGACGCCGGTTCCTGCCACAACACCGTCAGGCGGCAATACGAAAACGCCGGGTGGATCCGGGAAATCTCTGGGTGGTAAGTCTTCCGGCAGCAAAAGCTCCACGGGTTCCGAAAGCTCAGGAAAGGATAGTGGCTCCGGTTCAAAGGATTCTAAAAACAGTAAATCAAAGAACAGTAAGTCATCAAAGGATAAGAATTCCGGCGGCTGGGATTTCGAAGCAGAGCCTTATACAGAGTCGGAAGAGACTTCACAGATGGATACCGGTGAGGATGGATATCAGGAAACTGCCGGGGAGAGTGGAACCGGAAGTCTGACCTCAAAGAAGAAAGAATATGGTATGATCTTTGGTTTTGCGGCAGGCGGTGCTCTGGCGGGAGGACTGGCAGGCAGCGGCATTAAGGCCGGAGTGAGGGCTCTTATTAAGAAGCGGAGGAAGAAGAAATGAGGATAAAGAAAAAGGGACTTGCCCTGTGGCTTGCACTGTTTCTGGGGGTAAGTTCGCTCTCAGGTTGTGGCGGCGGGGATGACGGCATGACACAGCTTTCCGAAAAAGGAGCTGAGATCTTAAACAGCACGGAGGAAGATTCTGATACAGATGTGGAACCTTTGAAGCAGAAAACAAAGCTTCCTGAGGACGGAATCATCACCCAGGCACAGATGGAAACGATCGCCGGAAAGGACGAAAAGTATTATTTTACCGGAAAAACGGACAGCGGGATCAGTTATAAATGGACTTACAATGGAAGCCAGATTCAGAATCCGGTGGAGCAAAAACTTCTGGTACAGTGCAGTGAAGATGGAACAGAAGAGGTAAAGAAGCTTGCCAATGATGCGCCTTATGCGTTGAAAGTCACACTGGAGAAGATGAATCTGGCAGCGCCTGCGAAGCTGACCCTGAATCTGAAAGAAAAATGGGACGCGGATAAGGTTCTTTACTGTCTGGAAGAAGATGGAAAGCTTTATCAGCTTGATACTGCAAAGATTACTACCAGAGAAACCGGAAAGAAAAAAACAGAGCGCACAACACTTACCTTTAACGTGACTAAGACAGGAGGAGATTTCTATCTGATCGGCGGTTCTACCACAGGTGAATCTACGGATGAATCCGATGACAAATCCAAGGGCACTGCTGATAATAAGGATACACAAAACGGTGAAAATTCCACTGGAAGTTCTGGCGGTCAGTCCAGCACAGATGGAAATACCAGTTCCGGACAGACAGACTCTTCCGGCGATGGAACAGGCAATACAGACACTTCCGGTGGCGATGACAGCTCAGATACAGCCATGACCTGTACTTTCTCTATCGAGTGTTCTACGATCCTGAATAACTGGGATGATCTGAAAGAGTCCAAGGCAGAATTTGTGCCTGCGGACGGCTGGATCCTGTATCCTTCGGAGGTGGAGTTCTATGAGGGGGAGACGGTATTTGATGTGCTGAAGCGTGTATGTAATCAGGCCGGTATTCAGATGGAGTCGGAGTGGACACCTATGTATAACAGTTATTATGTATCCGGTATCAATAACCTGTATGAGTTTGACTGTGGCAAGGATTCCGGATGGATGTACTGTGTCAACGGCTGGTATCCGAATTATGGCTGCTCGAAATATACGCTGGAGGACGGCGATACGGTAGAATGGCGTTATACCTGCAATCTTGGCAGGGATGTGGGGGATCAGTATTATGACTGATGCTTTTTCCAGGTGCCATCCTGTTTTAAATTTCTTTTATTTTGCCGTGGTGCTGGGGTTTACCATGTTTATCCAGCACCCGGTTTACCTGGCAGTCTCTTTTGTGGCTGCCACAGCTTACTCCATGTGGCTTAACGGAGTAAAGAAGGTTCTGAAAATCAATTTTCTTCTGACGCTACCGAGTCTCCTTATCGTGGCACTCTTAAACCCGATGTTTAACCATTACGGAGTCACACCGCTTCTTTATATAGAAAGCAGCGGAAACTGGGTTACGCTGGAGGCAATGGTATATGGAATCGTTCTGGGATGTGTACTTTTTATTATGATTTTGTGGTTCTCCTGCTATAACCAGATCATGACAAGTGATAAATTTATCTATCTTTTTGGCAGGATTATCCCTGCGATGTCTCTGATGCTGTCTATGGCGCTTCGGTTTGTGCCTCACTTTATGGCCCAGCTGAAGGTGATCCGCAATGGACAGAAATGCGTGGGGATGGATGTGAGCAATGGCAAATGGTTTAAGAAGATCCGTTATGCGTTAAATATGGTGTCCATTCTTGTCACATGGGCACTGGAAAATGCGATTGAGACGGCTGATTCCATGAAAAGCCGTGGCTATGGGTTAAGAGGACGTACGGCTTTTTCTATTTACCGTTTTAACAGAAGGGATAAACTACTGGGAACTATGCTTGTCGGGCTTTGTGTGATTTTCGGATATGGATGTTACCGGGGAGCTGCTTTTGCACAGTACAATCCCAGAATCCTGCTTGCCGGTTTTACTGTTTTCGGAAGGGTTCCGAAGCAGTCGTGCAGTCTGCTGCTGGCTGCTGTCACATTTGTCAGCTTTGGTGTGTTCTGTTTTCTGCCGCTGATTCTGGATCTGTGTGAGGAATCTGCCATGAAGAAAAGCAGAAGCCACGTACAGGGAGAGATGGCAGTGACCTACAGAAAGATTTATGAAGATATGGAAGGAGAAGCGAGATGAAGATAATAGAAGTGAGAGATTTTTCCTTCCGTTATGCGAATGGCAGCAGGGAGTCACTGTCTCATGTGTCACTGGATGTGGAGGAGGGTACCTTTAATGTGCTGTGCGGTAAGAGTGGCTGTGGCAAGAGTACGCTGCTTCGCCAGCTGAAGTCGGATCTGGCTCCTTTTGGCAGCAGTTCCGGGAAAATCTGTTATTATGGGCGGGATTTGAAGGAAGTCGGCCACCGGCAGCAGAGCCAGGAAATTGGCTATGTACTGCAAAATCCCGAAAATCAGATCGTGACAGATAAGGTGTGGCATGAGCTTGCATTTGGTCTGGAAAGTCTGGGATATGATACGCCTACGATTCGTCTGAGAGTGGCAGAGATGGCAAGCTATTTCGGGATTCATCAGTGGTTTTATAAGAATGTCTCGGAGCTGTCCGGAGGGCAGAAGCAGCTTTTAAACCTGGCGGCGATCATGGCTATGCACCCGAAACTTCTGATTCTGGATGAGCCGACTTCTCAGCTTGATCCGATCGCGGCTTCTGATTTTCTGGAAACGGTGAGAAAGATTAACCGGGATATCGGCACTACCATAATTCTGACGGAGCACCGGCTGCAGGATGTCATTCCGTGGGCGGACAGGGTATATGTGATGGATAAGGGCAGTCTGCTCACGCAGGGGGCGCCACGGGAGATCGGTGAGTTCCTGAAGAGGGAACATCATGGAATGTTTCTGTCTATGCCGGTTCCCATGCAGATTTATGCAGAGGTAGAAAATAATCTGCCATGTCCGCTGACTGTAAGAGAGGGAAGGAACTGGATCACACAGGTGATGGCAGCAGCTTCTGATACAGTTTCTGTTTGTGAAGAAAGTTATTTTTGTAAAAATAAACAAAAACTGCAAAAAAAGCTGAATACAGTCAGAGATAAACTGCTGCCTGGTTCCAAAAGCTCTATGCCACCGGCTATTGAGGTAAAGGATGTGTGGTTTCGTTATGAAAAAGACGGAAAGGATGTTGTGCAGGATCTGAACCTGGAAGTAAAGCAGGGAGAATTTTATGCGCTTGTCGGTGGAAACGGAACGGGGAAAAGTACGACCTTATCGCTGATCAGTCGTGTTCGTGCTCCCTACAGGGGCAAGATTTTCCTGAATGGGATTGATATCCGCAGGTATACGGATACCCAGCTTTACAGAGGGTATCTGGGTGTGCTGCCACAGAATCCCCAGAGCATGTTTATCAAGAAGACAGTCCGGGAGGATCTGTATTCTATCATCGGTGGGGCAAAGGAGAAGAAATCTTCCGAATACACTGCCAATATGAGGAAGGCAGAGGCAATCGAGGGAATCGTAAGTCTGACCAGACTGGAAGGACTGCTTGACCGTCATCCGTATGATTTAAGCGGTGGAGAACAGCAGCGTCTTGCACTGGCTAAGGTTCTGCTGTTGCAGCCGAGGCTTCTTCTGATGGATGAACCAACGAAGGGGCTGGATGCAGAATATAAACAGGAACTGGGAGACATTTTAAAGAAGCTCAAAGCTCACGGGATCACTATCTTTATGATCTCGCATGATGTGGAGTTTGTCGCAGAATATGCAGACAGGGTCGGCCTGTTCTTTCAGGGAAATGTGGTGACGTGTAAGAGTGCAAGGGATTTCTTTGCGGGAAACAGCTTTTATACGACTGCTGCCAATCGCATGGCAAGGCATTATTTTCCTGATGCTGTTACCGGAAAGGAGGTGGCTGCGTGCTTGAAGGCAAGGCTTTAGACCAGTTTATGGACCGTTTCTTCGGGGATTCCTGTGCACAGAGCCTGCCCGGGGAAGAGGAATCCGGACAGGAATTAGAGGAATATGAACTGAAAGAGGATGGAATCATTATCCAGCCGATCCATAAAGGAAAGATTGAGAAGCGTACCTGGATTGGTCTGATTATGTTTCTGGCTTTTGTTCCGCTGGTGCTTTTTATCCTGGTTCATAAGTTTCATGGTAAGCATGATGTAGTGATCAGTCTTTTAATACTTGCCTATGCCACGATCCCGTTCTTTATGGTATTTGAGGGCCGGCATCCACAGGCAAGAGAGATTATGGTCATTGCCGTAATGGCGGCTCTTGGGGTCGCAGGCAGGAGTGCTTTCTTTATGATTGGAAGCTTTAAGCCGATTGCGGCCATCGTGATCATTACCGGGGTTTCCTTAGGTGGTGAGGCGGGGTTTCTGTGTGCCTGTCTGATCATGATGATCTCAAATATGTTTTTCGGGCAGGGACCGTGGACACCCTGGCAGATGTTTTCCTATGGAATGATCGGATATCTGGCAGGAATCCTTTTTCAGAAAGGGATTCTCAAAGCCAGGAAGGTGGATCTGTGTATTTACGGATTCTTAAGTGTGTTTCTGATCTTCGGCGGGATCATGAATCCGGCATCTATTCTGATGGCATACGGATACATCACAAAGAAGAGCCTGATCGCGTTTTATATCTCAGGTGCACCGGTAGATCTGGTGCAGGCAACTTCTACGGTAATCTTCCTGTGGATCCTAAGCAGGCCTCTGCTGGAGAAACTGGAGAGAGTAAAAAGAAAATACGGGCTGCTGCAGCGGCCCGAAAATAAGGAGGAAAATGAATATGACAAAGAATAAGCTATGGCAGGCCATTAAGGGGCTGACTCTTGCAGCCGGAATGGCAGTGGGGATTTTTGCGCTGGGACAGACCGATGTTCTGGCAGATACCCTGACGCTGACTGTGGAGAAGAACACGATCGGCCAGGGTATGATCCTGGATCCTGTACAGGTGGAATTTGCGAAAGGAGAAACCTGTGCAGATGTTCTGCTCCGCGGGTTAAGTGAGAACGGGATTACGCCGCTTTATGACACAAATACAAGTTATGGTTTCTACTTAAGGGGAATTGCCAACTGTGACAGTGGAAGCCTGAATCCACCGGCATGTATCCAGAAGGTTCTCTCCGAGACTTCCACCTGGACCGGTGATGCCTATAAGCTTACTGATAACAAATATGCACCGGATCTGACAGAATTTTCCTACTGCTCCGCATCCGGATGGACGTATACTCTGGATAATGTATTTATGGGTGTCGGAATGGGTGCGAGTCATCCGTCAGACGGAAGTGTCCTGCGTGTTATGTTTGCCCTTTGCGGTGGTACGGACATTACAGGATGTGACCCGTATAATAATAACAGGCAGATTTTTGAGGCGGCAGATAAGAGCGAGCTTATCCGCATGATGGGAAAGGCAAATGCAGAGCGTTCCAGATGGTCCCAGGTCAGCGGATTCTCCGGTGCATATGCCGAAGCGGACAGTGCGCTGACTACGCTGGATGCGTCTGCAAACAGAGTTTATGAAGCGGTTCAGCTGCTTAAAAGTATTGAGTCAAAGCTTCCGGTAGCACCGAAGCTGATCAGCTTAAATGCTTCTGATCTGACTCTTACAAAGGGAGACAGCTATACACTGACTTATACGATTGTTCCGTCTGATGCGGTGGGAACTGTAAGCTGGACTTCTTCCAACAATTCTGTTGCAAGTGTAAACGGTGGTGTGGTAACAGCAGTGGGAGAAGGTTCTGCGGTGATTACTGCGAGAGTTTCCGGAAGTGTCTATGCGACCTGCAATATTTCCGTTTCTTCCAGACCGGTCAGTGTGACAGGGGTGAGTATTTCTCCGTCCAGCCTGAATCTCTCAACGAAAAGCGGTTCCAGGACACTGGATTACACGATCACGCCAAACGGCGCAAAACCGTCCTCTTTGTACTGGGAATCTTCCAACTCTTCTGTAGTAACCGTAGATGGCTCCGGCAAGGTAACTCCTGTGGGTGCCGGTTCTGCAGATATTACACTGACTACGGACAATGGAACGAAAGGCACCTGCCACGTGACTGTTACAGCACCGGCACAGAGCATTGCTTTGAGTGACAAAACGCTGACTCTGGCAATTGATCAGGGAACCTATACCCTGACCTGGACATTCAGTCCGAAGGGAAGCGGCGGGGAACTGGTATGGACCTCTGATAATGCAGGCGTTGCCAAAGTAGACCAGAAGGGTGTTATCACACCTGTTTCTGTAGGAGAAACCGATATCCGTGTAAAAACAGATCAGAATGTAACCGCAGTGTGCCATGTAGTTGTAAAGGGTACTGCGAAAGACCTCTTTGCAGCAGGAATGCCAGAGATCACAACCTGCAAGGCGGCAGGAAATACAGTTCTTCTTACTTGGAATAAATATGAAAATGCAGATTCTTATATTATTTTAAGACGTAAGATGGGTGAAAGCAAATTCGCAAAGATTGCTACGGTCAAAGACCTCTCCTATACAGATACAGCGTTTTCTCCGTCAACTCCTTATTATTACAGTGTACAGGCTGTTTCCACCAAATGGGGCGGTGCTATTAAAAGCAGTTATGACAAAAACTTCTCTGTAACAACCAATGGAATTGCACCGACACCAACTCCGGCACAGACAGTAAAACCGAAAACCCCGGCTGTCACAGTAACTGCCGGTAAGAAACAGGCTACACTGAAATGGAAAAAGGTAAGCGGTGCCAAAGGGTATGTAGTATACCGTGCCACATCCAAATCCGGTAAATATAAGGCAGTATCAACGATTAAAAAGGGAAGCACTGTTTCTTATATAAATAAGAAGCTTACGTCTAAGAAAACATACTATTACAAGGTGCGGGCATATCGTACCGAAAACGGTAAAAGAATATACAGCAGCTATTCTAAAGCAAAGAGCGCTAAGATCAAATAATATAAATTCACACAAGTCCAGTGTGTTAGAAAGCATATTGCTGTGAACAGAAACGATGTTAGAGCGTGTTTGAAAAATTAAAAATATAGGATTGTGCTATTTAAGAAAATATGTTATATAATACAATATATAGAGAGTTAATTCTCTATTCGCATGATGAGATGAGTGACGGTTCTGAC
>OLPO01001884.1_pt1 | contig 13585 bp, 11 predicted proteins | sample 1672831 | NCBI WGS metagenome assembly OLPO01 (sample SAMEA3136728, study PRJEB25190) | human gut metagenome
TGTCTGTCTGTCTGTCTGTCTGTCTGTCTGTCTGTCTGTCTGTCTGTCTGTCTGTAGCAGTTTCAGCGCTCACGCTTACTCTGTCAAGCAATTCTTCAGGAATTTTTGCTTCTGCAATTTCTTCAGAACTGCTGAGAATTTCAATCTTGAATCCCTGATCAACGAGCTTTTGAAGCTCTTCGGCTGTCACTTCCTTTTCTTCTGTGTAATCGCTTGGAATAGCATCACAGAATGGGACTTCAATTGCGTCATAGTTGTCGTAGTGTGGATACTCAAGCTTGCCATAGTCTTTCAAAAATTTCTTTCTGAGTTTGTCGTTGTATCTGAGATTATCTTCCATCATCATGTATGTGAGTTCTTCGTGACGTTTCTGAAAATCAATGTTTGTGAACCAACGGCATAACCCAGCAACTTTTTTTGTTATCTCTCCTGATGGTGTCATAAACTCTTGCGGATTTTCTGTTCCAAGCCAAATCTTGCTGTCTTTTATAAGAGGAAACACTTCTTTATATGTGATTGCGTTTTTATTTCCAATAATTGCAAACTTCAATCCTTCTTTTCTCATCAGCCAGCTTTGAAACTGGATAGCAAGCTCAAAGGGCGGGTTGGTACAGATGATGTCTGCTTCGTCTCTCAGCTTTGTGACTTCCTTACTTCTGAAGTCTCCATCACCTTCAAGATAGTCCCAGCTCAAATCTTCAGGAATAAGTCTGTCCATATCTTTTCCCTTCAATTTTTCTCTGTCCAATATAAAAATTCTTCCGTGAGTTTCATGTTTTGCTTTGTCAAAATTATCACTTTCACTTTCAAAAAGACTGATTTGCTTGTTTGCAGCTCCTTGGGCGTAACTCGTACTGATGAGTTTCTTCAGACCAAGTCTTTCAAAATTCAGAACAAAATATTTTGTGAAATTTGACCACTCAGGATCATCACAAGGACAAAGCACAACCTTATCTCTGAAAACATCCTTATCATATTCAATGAAAGCATTCATTTGACTTTCTATATCGCAAAGTCTGGTATAAAATTCATTATTTCGGGCAACCCTGGCTGCGTGCAAATTTTCGTTCTTGCTCATCTGCTCTTCCTGACAGCTTCTGCTGCCTTTTCCTTTCTGTCTGCTTCTTCGAACACTATGTAGTTTCTTGACTGGTAGTCTGGTACTGCATAGATAATGTGCGGTATGTTGTGATGCTTCATCTCATAGAACATCTGCTCTGCAACTTCTTCTGCTGTTTGACCAAATGCTCCACACCCGAATGCTCCGAGTACGAGGCAGTCAACCTTCTCTGCTTCTGCTACGTCAAAGATGAAACTGATGCGTGCTGACAGGCATACTGAGTTCCACGCTGGATCTTCTATTCCCAGCCGTTTTGTTGCGGTATAGTTCGGCGATGCACACACAATCACATCTGCGGTGTTGATCTCTTCGTGATTTACGAACTGGACATCTGGTACGTACAATGCTCTGTTTCTGTACATGCATCCGCTTCCGTCTTCTCTGTTTTCCTTGTAGTAGCTTGTGTTGAATCTCATGAGGATGTTGTAGAGGTTTGATTCCCTGCACAGCATTTCTTCCTGAGATGTTGCTCCGTTCAGAAACCCACCTCCAGGATTCCTGTATGACGCAAAGTCGAGTGCTGCCACCTTTGCATCTGGATATTTTGCTTTTGCGTATCTCAAACCTTCGTGAGTTGTGTAATCTCTCAGCTCGTAGTCAACGTCACAGTTTTTCTTTTCTTTTTTCTTTGGCGTAACTTTTGTGCTGTCATAAACTCTTGTTTCTGCAACAGATTTCTTTGTTTCTTCAGCAAACTGGTATCCCATTCGTTCTGTCCAAACGATTGCGTAGTCTCTTGGCGTCATTGCACACCTCCAAGTGGCATAGGTGTTGTGATCAGAAGGTATGCTGTGAACACAACTGCCAGAATTCCTATGAAGAACATTGCTGCATTTACTGCACCGTTACTCTTGCAGAGTTTCATTGAGTACTTTTTGTCAAGTGGATAGAGCAGCTGAATTCCCTGATAGTTCATACAGTCAAGGAAAAGATGTGAGAGATATCCGACTGCAAAGAATGGTGCAAGCTTCAGTGATGCGACACAGCAAAGGACTGTCGTGAACGCACACATGAGAAGTGAATGCATGATTCCTCTGTGTTTCTGTCTCATTCCAAATATTCCAGTAAGAAGAAGTCCTCCGATTCCGATGATGGCTGTCTTTGCTTCTTCTCCTGAAAGCAGCTGTCCGAGTTCTCCAAGTGAAAATTCAATTCCGTATTTATTTGCTCCGTACATGACCAGTCCTGTGATCACTGTGAGCGAAATGATGTATCCCATTACTTTCTGTATTCCCTGCTGTGCAAGTGAGTTTCCTGAGTCGGTGTCTGGGAAGAGTGCTCCTGCCATTGCTGCTACGCCTCCTGCTACAATCATTTCTGTTTTTTTGGGTTGCAATATCATCAGTGCGGCTGCAACTCCCATTACCGCATGTGTCCGTCCTAACATTTTATGTATTCCTTTCAGTACATTTTGTACAAGCTATGTTCAAAAAAAATATGCCGAAATCACCACTTGGCAATTACTCGCCCGTGGATTGCACTACGGTCTACTCCTCCATATGTTCTTGAGTCTACTGAGTTGTCCCTGTTGTCTCCTGCTATGAAGTATTCGTTCTGCCCAAGTGTGATCTCTCCTATCTTGTTTGCTGAAAAGCTCTGTGAGGATATCTCTACTCCTTCTGCTATGAAGCTTTCGTCAGCAAGCTCTCCGTTTATATATATGTGTCTGCCTTCGTATTTGATAGTTTCTCCCGGCAATCCTATGATTCTTTTGATTACCTCTGTTCCGGTTTTTGCTGTTGCTGTAACAACGTCATACCTTCTCAGTTCTGGAATGCCACTCATGAAGACAAGATCTCCTGAGTGAAAGTTTGGAAGCATTGACTGTCCATCAACGGTATTCATTGTAAGGATGTCTGTTGCCCTCAGTCCGATAATCGCTGAACTGACAAGCACTATCAGCACTCCACTCTTCACCCAGTCTTTCAGTTTTCTTTTTTTTCTGACAGCTGTCTTTTCCATTCAGCCACCCCTTCTGGTGATTCAATACAGCCTTGCGTGTTCAATGCAATGATTTCGAACTCATCATTCAGCAGTTCTGTCTCATCTTCGCTTGTTCTGTAGGTCTTGCCATCTTCAAACAGAACACATGTACGCTGGATTGTTGTCCCCTTTTTTATTACTGCTACACTTATGCCATAGCTGATTTTGTCAGCTTCTGCATATGCCTTCCACTCAGAGTTTGAAAGATCTTCATTGATTTCTCCTGAGATTGAAATAAGTGTGAGCACATCAAGCTCAGGAAATCTGTTTCTGAGAATTTCTACAAGCTGTTTCACTGGCTCAAGCTCTGGTGCAAACTTGACTTCAAGCTTGTTGAATATTTTACTCTGCCCATCAGCTTTGATTTTTCTACAGGCAAATACTCCTGTTGCTGTGATTGCTGCACATATTCCCATTCTAAGAATCGTGTCTGATTTCAATATTGCTGTGATTCCTGATACCACAACACAAAGTTCCAATACTCTTGGAAAAAATAGATATCTAATTTCGTCAAATGTCATTTCTTATGTTTCCTTGCTTTGCTGAAAAGAAATCTGCCGGGGCGGGGAAAACCATTTCGAATTTTCTCTTTCTCTCCTGTTTTTCTTTCCACACATATATTTTCTCACAGCATTTGTACCTTTTTTTGAAAAAGCATATTAAAAAGTGCAGTGATATTTTTTTTTCACACAAGAGCCTTTCGATTCTGCTTATCTTTCTTCAGCTCTTCTCTGTACTTCTCAGCATCTTCTGCTACTCTGTCCTCAATCAATCTTCTGATGTAACTGCTGACTGATGCTCCGTAATATCTTGCTGCATCCTGCACCTGTTTCTTCAGCTGCTTATTGCATGTCATAACAATCTGCTCATCCGCTCTCCGTACATATTTTGATTTCAGAGGTTTTGTCTCAAGATTTGAAATTACTTCTTCAATATCTATCTCTCCGCTGTTCACTGCATTGAAGAAAACCTGTGGTGCCATTTCATACTGTTTTGGAAGTGCGTTGATATCTGACATCTTTGCTTGAAGCTCTCTATCCGCAAGTGTATTTGTGATTTTTGTTACACCTGCATACTTTCCGTTCTTCCCATATTCAGCATACTGATCCACAAGAACAATTCGCTGTCGTGTTTCGATGTCGTATATAAGAATATTTTTTCCGACTGTTTTGAGAATCGTCTCAACCATATCTGAATAAGTAAACATTCCAATTTCGTAATCTGCCTTCATGATGTATTCAAGCGTGTTGATTTCGTATACAGGAAAGTATGTCATCAGTGCCTTTGTCTTTTTTTCTACTGCTGGGAAGTCGGCAAAGTTTCCTGTGATCTCCATATCAGGTGACTCACCAAACACGGTAAGCATTTCATTCTGCCAGTCTTCAAGTGGTGTAGTGCAGAGGTACTGAAGTGAATCAAGTCCAATTGCGTTGAATGGTACGTTGTAAACCTTTTTGTACAGATCTTCATTTCCAGTAAGCCATTCTGCCAATGTACGCTCATCTTTTTCTCCGAGCTTGATCTTATATTTGTGTGACAGCTTGTATACCATTTGTGCTCCATCAGAAATCACAATTGCATACGGCATGTTGTATGGAACCGGTGTTGATTCAATCTTGCCGTCATATGTCATCTTCTTACTGACAAGGCTCGGCATCTGTCTTGATACATTTGTAAACTGTAGAATTGGTTCAATTGCTGAAAGAAGTCTTTTTTCTCCTGCTGAAGAAATAGAGATATTTTTGTTTTCGCCACGGGCGGGGGAATACAGAACATAACATTGTCTATCTGAAATGAAAATTCCCTTTGCTCTTGAAAGCAGCGTCGTATCGGATGAACCTGCTCTGTAGTTTTCAATGAATTCTCGTACTTCGTGTATTGTGTAGAACACACCTTCTTCAAGTATCCGTTCGCAGTCCTCACGAGTTGCTTCGAGATACAGGTTCTCCGGATACGTAAATTTGAACCTTGTCTGATCATCACTTCTTTCAAGAAGCTTCTCAGTCATAGTTTCATAAAGGCATGATAAAGAAGGCTTGTCTGATGGTATAGAATGCACACCAACAATATGAAATGCAATACTGATTCTATTCAACAGCAGTCTCTTCTGCAGTTCCTCACTGTCATGTGTATCAAAGTGTTTCATAGATACTTCAATTCTCTGCTTTGTCAAATCTTCTTCTCCACACAGTTCATTGTGTATGCTGTACCACTTTCCAGCATTACTCAGATTTACAGCAGTATATTTATCACTTCCATGTTGCTTTGCAATCTGTCTGTTGTTCAGCATTGCCTCTTTTTCAAGTGAACGAAGTATTGCTGTACCACTTCCATATTTACCATTCACGTATTCAGAATACAGAGACAAGTCACGTCTGTAACATCCTCCAATTTCGCATAAAAGTTCAAGCACCTGTCTTCTTTGTATAGTAAGTCTCATAGTTTTCTTCCTTTCAAGTATAAAAGAGTTGCTAACTCTTGGAGCTGACCGATTGTAGATGCCAAAAAAGCCGTAAAACAGCGAAAAAACGCATGTTTTATTTCAATATTTTGAAAACATCATTGTTTCGGATTTGAAATGTGGATTGTAGGAATCATGGTTTCGATATGATTTCTGATATCTTTCTGAGGAAAAACAATAAATTCCATTCCACAGTCTTCTGAATTTTCTACCATTCTGACACAGCTGAAGACATCCATTTCAAGAACGTTGTCTGATGCATTGAAAGCAGAAAAAATTTCATTCACGATTCTTCCGTTTTCCATATTGTCATTGTCACATAGTGAAAAGCGATCAAATTTCAGAACATTTCTTTTCATAACAACAACAAATGGAGAAGAAAAAAGTGAAAAAATTTCCTTATTCTGATCTTTCCATTTTTGAATTTTTTTCTGTATGTACTGAATCAGAATATAATTTTCTTTTACACTTTTTCTGTTGCTTATTCTCTTAAAAGTAAACGGTGTTTTGATATGCATTTCGTCATTTTGAAATGTGATTTTTATTTTGTAGTCAAGAGAATCTGAAAGCAGCTCTGGTTTTTCTTCAGCCGGTATTTCGTAAAACATTCCGTTGCGAAACAATTGTTTTGGTGTCTCTTTTTCAGCAATTGCCTGTCTGCATGACAGAGATATTTTCTCAAGTCTGTATATCATTTCATCAAGTTCTTCGTAAGAAAAAGACGAAAGATTTTGAGATTCTGCATTGCTTTCCAGAATGTTTTTTACACGATTCAGTGAAGCATCAGCGTCAGATGATAAATAAAAAAGATAAGGAGTCTGCATCAGAGACAGTCTCCCCATCTTTCTTCAAATGTATTTCTTTTTTCAACAATTGTGAAAAATGCACCGGTTTCAGGATCATGAATGAGCTTTCTGTTTTCATCATATTTCAATGTAACAATGAGACCAAATCCAAATCTTGGAATAAGAATTGCATCTCTTTCATCCTCAACAATGGCGATACGATAAATATGTTCCATATATGATCTATGCTCAGGTTTCATCTTGAAAGAAGTCTGAAGCAGAGCACATTTTGCCATGATATCCTTCGAAGTTGTATTCATTACCTGATAGAGATGTACTTCACTTGTTTCACCAATTGGAATCATAAAGCTGATATTGAATGGAGCACTTGTGATGATGAAATTGTCGCTCATTGGAAGATAAGAAGCAACAACCCACATTTCCTGCATGATATCAAAGCGTTCTTTTTTCTTTGCAAGTTCTTTCTGAACCGATGAACTTCCGATGACTTTATATTCAGCAATTCCGTTTGAACCAATTGGTTCTCCGTAAACTTCAAATTCTTTATCAAGTCTTACAACATCACTGTTTTTGTCAATACCATCAAGAAATTTATCATGTGACCACTGAAGATACAGTTCTTTTGTAACGATATGTCCTGCAGCTTCAATGAGAAGATACCCGTCTTTCTGCAGCCTTTTAATCATATTTTTTGATTCTTCAATACTGATATCAAATTCAATGGATAACATTTCTCTGAGCTGTGAATAACGAAATACTGGTACTTTTTTGAGTGTTTCAATTGCAAATCTTTTTACTTCATCATAATTGTAAATCATATCTGATTTCTCCTATTTTCTTCTGTTATGAATACGATTCTTTGTGTTTGGAAGAAACGCATCATTGTATGAATCTTTTACAACATCACTGCTCTGCTGTGAAATGTTTCTGTTTTTCTGTGGATTTGAAGAAACATTTGTCTGTTTTGCAGTCGTCTGCTTTGTATCTTTTTTTTTCTGGAAGTCCATCAATATGTTCAACAAAACTGATATTCGATTTTGGTACTGCAGTACCAAACTTGCTTGAATTTGCTGCTGGATTATTCACAGAAACTGGTTTGACAGTTGTGGCTTTTTTTTCTTGTTTCTGTACTGCTGAAGCATTCTGCAAAGGAACAGATTGAACTGCTTTTTTATCTTCATTTGAAGAAGCTGTATCTTTCCTTACAGAAATTACTGTAATTGTTTTTTGATTTGCAGCATTCTGCTTTGGTAAAACAGTGACAATATTTTTCTGAAATATTTGATTCTGCTGTTGAACATTGTCGTTCTTTTTCTGAACATTCACCTTTCGAACAGGATTGACTATTGTAATATTCTTTAAAGAATTGTTCTTCTTTTCGGAAATAATTGTCACTTTTTTCTGTGCAGAATTGTTATTTTTTTCAGCATTATGTACCGGAACAATGCGAACTGTATTCAGTGCATTTTGAGAAGGATTCAGCTTTTGAATGTCAACTTGAACAGGTTTTTTCTGAATGACTGTAACTGTTTTTGCTTCAGCTTTCTTTCTTGCCTCTTCTTCAAGTTTTCTTTTTCTTTCAGCTTCTTTTCTCTGCTTTTCCTTTTGTTTTCTTGCAAGTCTAGCAAGAGTTTGTGCATCAGTAAAAGTAAGATCTCTTTCCTTTTCAGATGGACTGAATTGAATTCTCATACGAGCAACGGAATTCAAAAGCAGTGCCTGTCCAGCTCTGAAATTGACAATAGCAGCCTTTTCACCTTCAGTAAGCTGAATGAGATTTGAGATTTCCTTCAGGTCTTTCGTCTGAAGATGAAAGATGATTTTTGTTGCACATGAGTTCAGAACAGCTTCACCATATTTTCCGTTTTCAAGTGCCATTACGTCTTTCATCTGCTGAGTAGCAATAATAAGCGAACAGTTATATGAACGTGCAAGTCTTGCAATTTCCATTGTTCTTTCAGCGGCAATTGGATTGTATGCCATCTTCCACCACTCATCCATAATGAGTGATTTCTTTACGTCTTTACTCTCTTTTATTTTGCCCCAGATATATTCTGTAGCGGCAAAAGTTGCAAGGCCAAGAGCCTGACTTGTATTATTTTCAAGACCGATTACAAAGAAATCATTTGTAATATCAACGTTTGTTTGACCGTTCAAAAATGAATACGAACCATTCTCAAAAATTCTCAGAATCGTAGCAAAACTCTTAGCAATTGAATTATTCGTTTCTTTCAGAGTGGTAATCAGATCACTGATAATCGGAAATCTTTTGAGCACATGAGCTCCAGAATTTTCAAAAACTGAATTGTTATCTTCAGTAATTCCAAAACGTGCATATGTTCTCATGATTGCATCATTAAGTACTTCCTGCTGCTCAAGCCCGCCAAAATCTTTCTTGGAAAGAATAGTGAAAAATGCAAGAAGAACCTGTATTTTTTGAGACAGCCATGATGATGCCTCAAGATCAATTCCTTCTGTTTCTTTTGCAAATTTGATTGCATCTGCATCAGGGACTGAGATATCAAAGATGTTCAGCCTTGCCTTGGAACCCGGACTGAGAGAAATAAACTGTCCGTTGAATTCATTTGAAATACGTTTGAATTCTGATTCCTTTTCTGGAACAACAACGAATACCTTTTGCTTTTTTACACGAGCTCTCATTGCAATAAGTTTGATTGCAACAGACTTTCCCGCACCAGATTCTCCAGTAACAAATGCGTGTGGATTGTTTGCAAGGTTATTGTCAAAAAAGTCATATATGACAGGAGAACTTGTGCTGAGATCATCAGCAATATATGTTCCATCCTTGCATACCATCTGGAAACTTGTAAACAGATATGTTGTCGCTGCACCATCAGTAAGACAGTTTCTTGCTGTTTTTGAAACAAGAGATCTTTCAAGTTTTGGCTGCATCATAACCGACTTGAAAGCATCTTCTGGCTGATATTTGATCAATGCAAGTTTTGTTCCAGACTGTGTTGCATAGTTCATAAGCCTTTCACATTTACTTTCAACTTCCTGAATTGATCCTCCTGTTGCAGTAAAAAGAATTGATACATTGAAGAAAGAACAGCCACTGCTGATACCTTCCTGAAGATACAATGCTCCTTGAAGTTTTTCCTTGTTTTCATATGTTGCACTTGTCACTTTGTCGCCGGAATCATTCATTGATACAATTTGTCTTGCAATAGACTGACTGAGTTTCATTGTCTTCAATGTTGGATCTTTTTTCTCGTAGAATACATCAATATCAACACCGACTTCCAAAGCTCTGTTGATCATTGTTGGCCATCCACAGTATGCAGTTGAAGGAAATTTAGATGCTGGAACATACATAAATCTGTAATAGGTATCATCACATTTGACAATATTCGGATCATTGAATTTCATTTCGGAAGGTGCAAGATATTCAAGAGGAGGAATATATGGTACTTCGCCTTCAGAAAATTTTTCAGGTTCTGCATGAATATATTTGTCCATAAGCAATGAAATTCTATCTTTCATTGAAAGCTTTTTGCTTGTCGAACGGTTATACAATGTGTAAAGAATTTCTGCTGTATGTAGGTTTGGATTATATGGATCAAAAGGAATAACTCTGTCTCCACATGATTGAAGAATTTCAGCAAGTGAGTTTGCTTTTTCTCTCATCCATTGGTAGACATTTTCCTTATAGTTTGGTGAATTTTTGGAGATATTTCCTTCGTATCCAAAGCAGATAAAGTATCTTGAAGTAATCGTTGTATCTTCTGCCTGAACAAGATGTGCAAGGTATTCACGTCTCATTTCTTCGCATTCACGGTCTTCCTTGCTCTCAATAATATTTGAAATATCTTTGATCTGATCGGCAAGATTGGCAAGAATAGAAACTGATTTTATATGCAGATTTGTAGGTGCAAGTTCAAGAAACCTTTGATAGTTCATGAAGATTCTGTTTTTTTCATCGTTCTTTTTCATTCCAAATGGAGAAGCAAGAACTTCCATCACACAAGTGAAGTTACCTTTGTCATCCACAATCATTCCATTGTAGAAGTCTGAAACTGGAATGTTCTGCTGAGTAGACTGAACAATTTCTTTTTTTACTTTTTTCTCAGTTAGTTTGGCTTTTTCATTTTTCCTGTCATCTCTTTTTCTTCTTTTTGCCATTTGACTTTCCTTTCTTCTTTAAATTTTTTTTTCTCAAATCATTCATTTTCTTTTCTTTTTCCTTCAGAGACTTTTCAAATTCAATATCATCTTCAAATTGAATATCTTCAAAAGAAATATTACTTTCCTGAAAATGAGAACGTGTTTTTTCTTCAGAATATTGTCTGTACCATTCTTGCATCTTGTCACGAGGAGTAATATTTTTCTGCAATGCTTCTGCACTAAGCGAAGACAATGGAACAACTTCTGATTTGATTCTTGGATTGTAGAAACAATTTTTCTTTGTAAAGCTGTACTTAATAACGTGATAAAGGAACTCAGGAACAGATTCATCATTTGCTCCGATGGCACATGCTGCAATTGCAACTATTCCAATGCATCCAAGAAGAACAATGAACTGAAAGAAATCAGACATTGACGAAATAAGCAGATATCCTGCAGCAAGAATCACAAGCAGAACAGGTACAATCAGAATGGTTGAAACAACAATATTCACAAGCTTTGCACGGGCAAAAATCAAATCAACACCATCATCGACATTGCTTGGAAAATATCCAGACATCAGTTTTTCTTCTTCATTTTTTTCCATACTTACTCCTTTCAAAAACTTCAAAAAATAAAAAAAGAGCCAAGCAAAGAAAAAATCTCAGCTCGGCTCCAAAAAAATTAAATTTTCATTGCTGCACCGATGACATGTGTATCAGTTACTCTCTTTACCTTTACTGAAACACGATCACCAAGTGTAATTGGGTAGCCATACATTACTTCGCTTTCAGGAACAGATGCAAGAACACCGTTGTAGAGAACAACAGAGTAAGTTTTTTTCTTGGCGTTATATGCATCTACATTACCAATATATGTTCCGCCTTTTTGCATGGAGTTGATTGTTTCAGGTGCAACAAACAGGCGACCTGTTACAGTAATTCTTACATCTTTTGCTTCAGGATCAACATGAATCTTTCTGATTCTTACTGTAATTGTGTCGCCTGATTTTACCCAGTCCATACAGTTCTGAACGCATTCATCATTCAATGCATAAGCGTCAAGTCTGTATTCACAGCCAAGAACTTCTACAAGAGCCCAGTCATCACGAACAGCAAGAACGTGTGCTTTTGCAAGATCACCAACATTTACTGTTTCTTTTCCGTTGAAGAAATAATGATCACGCAATGCCTTCATAGCCTTGCATCTTGAACCGGCAACAACAGTAATTTCTTTTCCAGAAGAATCCTTTCCAGTAACAATCTTGTCAACGCAGAAAGGAATGTGAGCACCAAGCTGGTAGCGGGCAAAAGCCATTTCTCTGTTTGATTTCTGTTCGTTTGTAAGTTCATCATAATCAGAACCAAACTTGAAATCAGGTTCAAAATATGTGTCTTTGCTGAATACAACTTCAATACCATTCCACATTACACCGATACGGATTAAGCCGTTGAGAGTAACAATTGATTCAACAGTTGCCCATAGAATCTGATTCATTCTCTTGTATCTTGCAAGATCTCTTAGAGCTTGAGCCTTCTTTTCTTCAGGTGAAAGTCTGTACTTTTCTTCACGCTGAATCTGTTCGGAGATCTCACCAATTACACCATGTTCTACACTTGCTACAACTGGCTTTTCAGCACGTTTTTCCTGTTGTGCAACAAGTCTTGCAACAGCACTCTGTTCTGTTTCAGGGTTGTTCTGAGCGTCTACTTGAGGCATAAGCTTCACAACAGCAGGCTTCTTTTCAGCTTCTTCTGGAGCAATTTCGTCGAGAGTAGTTTCGTCAGTTTCTTCACTGACAATGTTTGTTTCAGCATCAGTTTCCTGTTCGCTGAGTTCTTCTGCAGGAACTCCTGTTTCAGCAGAGTCGATGATCATTTCATCCAATAATTTTTCATCCATAGTTATCATTTCTCCTGTTATTATGGTTGTCGAGACACAAAAAAAGTGCGACTCTCTGAAGAAAAAACTTCATCGAATTCACACTTTTCAATATATCTCACATATATTATTTCATGATTTTACTTTAATACAATGTATAAAAGTGCAGTGTTTTTCTTGATTAATCCTAGGTCATTCAATGACCGAGTATTTCAATCGCCAAAATCATTACTGTCAAGAATTCTTGATTTCTGATCTTTTGCCATGGTTCTTCCCGTTCCTCTTCTTCTGTTTCTTCCAGCAGTAACATCTCTTTTACTTTTTTGATTCTGATGCTGGATTTGCTCATTTTCGGAAGAATTTGCTTTGCTTTCTGAAGTAGAAACATTTTCATTTTTATTTTGGCTCTCGAATTTTGAAGAAGACTGTGCAGCAGGATTGCTGTCAGCATGTGGACTTTCTGGAATAACGATATTCACAACTGGTTTTTCTTTTGAGTTTTCTTTCTGATTTGAAACTGTTTCTTTGCTGATAATTCTTACAACTTTTATGTTGCTTTCACTGCTGTCTTTGAGAGGAAAAAGCTTGTTGATTTCATCAGTTATTTTTATGGTTTCAGTCTTAGTATCGTGTTCAGCATTCTCTTTTTCTATTTTTTCAACACGTTCTCTGAGGGGAGCAATGAACTTTCTGTAAGGCATTGCTGAGTCAGGAGCAACGGAATACCCGTTCATATGAATGTATCCTGGAACATATTTTTCATTGTTCATTACCCAATGATCAGTCCAAGGAAATGTCTCAAGTTCAACAGGCTGCATTCCTCTCCTGATAAGAAGAACCTTTCCACTCCACATTCTCACTTCTTCTTCTGTAAGCAGCGGTCTTGAAGCAGTACTTACATTTACATCTGCATCAAAGCGTGTTGCGAACGAACTGTTTTCGTGATGGCTTTCTTTCAGAATAGAAGCATTTCCTGTTTTCTGAGAGACATATTTCATTGTATCAAGGTCATTTGCACCAAGGAAATATGTTGTGTCACACGCTGAATCAATTGTGTTCTTGTTGTTTTTTCCGTACAGTTCTTCAAGAAGTTTGTAATGCTGAATGATAATACTTACATATATATGTCTGCTTCGACATGTTGTCATTACAGTCTGAACTACTCATGACTGAAGTCACGAGGTTCCTGCGAACTCTGTATCCCTAGAA
>OLPO01001888.1_pt1 | contig 13548 bp, 12 predicted proteins | sample 1672831 | NCBI WGS metagenome assembly OLPO01 (sample SAMEA3136728, study PRJEB25190) | human gut metagenome
TTAAGTGGCCTTCGGCTCGTGCGGAACTCGCGATAAACCTTATGCCCCGCCCCTCCGCAGCCACACGGGAGCTTGGTTAACTAATTCGGGTCCGGCATTCAGAAAAAGTCAGTGCAGCAAAATGGCGATGCAGATGGTGCGAACAAGAAAGGAGCACGTTGTTGAAACGTGCCCCTTATGGGTGGGGTATGGGGCTAGCGCTCGTAAATCAAGTTGCCTGCCAGATAGGTTGCCTGAACTTTGGTGTCCTGGAGTTCTTGGGGGTCAATGGTGAGCGGGTTTTGGTCCAGGACTACCAGGTCGGCGTATTTGCCGGGCTCCAGGCTGCCGAGGTTTTGCTCGTCGCCCGCTGCGTACGCGCTGCCAAGCGTGTAGTTGCGCAGGGCCGTTGCCGCGTCGATACGCTCGCTCGGCAACCAGCCGCCCTCGGGCCAGTGGCTGCGGGGGTCTTGGCGCGTGATAGCCGTGTAGAGCACGTTCATGCTGGTAACGGCTGTGATGGGGCTATCGGTGCCGAAGGCTTGGCGGATGCCGCGCTGCTTATAGGTCGCAAACGGCCACATGATGCGGCTGCGCTCCAAGCCCAGGTCGCGCTCCGGACCACCCGGGTCGAGCGTGATATGGCAGGGCTGGCTCGAGGCAATGACGTTGAGCTTGCGCAGACGATCGATGTCCTCGGGCAGCAGATTCTCCAAATGCTCAAGCGTATTATGGCCGTGCTGGGGCAAGCCGTAGAGCTTTGCCGCCTCCTCAAAGATATCGAGTGCGGCATGGATGGCGCCGTCGCCGATAACGTGGATGCGCACGGTGTGGCCGCGCTCGGCTGCCGCCAGAACCAGCTTGCGCATGCGCTCGGCGGGAACCGTCAGACGACCCTGGTCGCCCGGGAAGCGCGGGTTGGTATAGGGCTCAGTGAGGTATGCGGTATGCTCGCTCGACACGCCGTCGAAGAACTGCTTAAAGCCCGGCGCCGAGAGCAACGCATTGTTTGCGTAGCGGGTCTGAAGCTCTTCCAAGCGCGATTGGTCATCCAACAGCGTGGGGAACAGGTGGGCGCGAATGCCCAGCTTGCCGGCAGCCTGCAGCTTGTCGTAGACGTCGTCGCGGATAAAGTCGCAGCCCGGCATGGGCATGAGCGACATGTCGCAAATCGAGGTAATGCCCTGCTCGGCCATGCGTTTCATTTGGTCGGCATACGCGCTCGCGATGCGGTCCTCGCCCAGCCACTCAAGACAGCGCGGCAGCAGCTGCATGGCCGCAGCCTCGTGAGCGATACCCGTGAGCTCGCCATTTGCATCCTTGTCGTAGCTGCCACCCGCCGGCGGCTCGCTGTCACGCGTCACGCCAAGTGCCTCGAGCGCGCGGCTGTTGAGCCACAGCGTGTGCCCGTCGCCCGAGTACATAACACAGGGGCGATCGGGAAAAGCTGCATCGAGCGACGCCTTGGTGGGATGCTCGGGCGGATCCCAACGGTAATCGCGCCAGCCCTGCGTCACGACCCAGGCGTCGTCGGGCAGGTCCTGGGAAAACTCGAGCGCGTGCCGCACCAGCGCCGCCTCTGACGTGCCCATATCCATGAGCATGTACGGCGAGGAACCGACCGAGGTATGGAAGAAGTGCAGATGAGCGTCATGGAAACCGGGACAGATGAACTGCTCGCCGTAATCGACCACCGGCGTGGCGGCAGGTGCGGCGGCAATCACGTCATCGGGCGCGCCGACCGCGACGATACGGTCGCCCGCGACGGCGATCGCCAGCTCACGGGCGGTATCAATACCGTCTTGGGCGGTAAAGACGTTCTTGGAGCGGATAATCCGATCGATATGCTGCATGGGCGTCCCCATCTCTGGCAGGTAATTCAACACCCCCGAGTGTACTCCCCCACCCTTGCAACAAAATCCCAAGCGGCAAACGGCAACTTTACCAGCCCTAGCGGCAGGTGGCATACTGGAGAGAGCCTGTACGATTTTGCGATCAACCCAGCAAGGAGCAAATCGACCATGACGAAGACCAAGGCACAGCAGATTATGGCGGCAACCGAGGTTCGCGCGGCAGACGACGTCACCGCGGCCATCCGAGATATCGCCGCCGAGTTTGAGCCCTACATCATCAAGCAGCGCCGGCACTTCCATAAGCACCCGGAGCTGAGCCTTGCCGAGGAGCGCACGACCTCCGACATCGCCAACCAGCTCGACGCCATGAATATCCCCTACGAGCGTCCGCTCAAGACCGGCTTGGTGGCAACGCTTCGCGGTACCGCGCCGGATGCCTACCGCGAGGACGGCACGCCGCGCCGCCGCATCCTGCTGCGCGCCGATATCGACGCCCTACCCGTCACCGAGCAGACCGGCGAGGAGTTCGCCAGCGTCAATGAGGGTTGCATGCACGCCTGCGGTCACGACTGCCACATCGCCATGATGCTCGGCACACTGCAAATCCTGCGCCACATGACCGATGACATCCACGGCGAGATCCGCATCGTGTTCCAGCCCAGCGAGGAAAACGGCCAGGGCGCCAAGCTCATGATCGGCACCGGCGTGCTCGATGGCGTCGATGGCGCCTATGCCGCACACATTTGGAGCGAGGTCGACGCCGGCACCGTAAGCTGCGAGCCCGGCCCGCGCATGGCCAATACCGACTGGTTCCGCATCGACGTTCGCGGCACCTCGTGCCATGGCGCCATGCCCCAGCGCGGCCACGACGCCGTTATGGTGGCGGCAGAGATCGTCAACGCCCTGCAGACCATCGTCTCGCGCGAAATCAGCCCCTACGAGCCTGCTGTCATCACCGTCGGCGAGCTGCATGGTGGCACCGCGCGCAACGTTATCGCCGGCACCGCCTACCTCGCCGGCACGGTGCGCACCTATGGCGATTCGACGCACGAGGAAATGCCCGAGCTCATGCGCCGCATCGTGGAGCACACTGCGGCGGCCCTGGGCGCCGAGGCCGAACTTACCGACTACACCATCGCCAACTATAAGGTCGAAAACGATGTCGCCTCGAGCGAGCGTTGTCGTCAGGCCGTGGTCAAGTGCCTGGGTGCAGCCGGCGAAGGCCATTATCGCGGTACGCTTTCGGGCGAGGACTTCTCGGAGTACCTGCGTCGTGTGCCGGGCGTGCTCGCCTTTGTTGGCACGCGCAACCCCCAGATTGGCGCCACGTACGCCCAACATTCTTGCTTTTATAAGATTGACGAGTCGGTACTGGCCAAGGGTTCCATGGTAGCCGCCCAGTATGCCATTGACTTTTTGGCCGAACCCACGCAAGAGGAGCTCGACGGCCCCACGATCGCCGCGGTTGCCGAGACCAACCCCGACTTGGCCGCCAAGCTGCGCTCTGCCAAGGCAACAGCCGCTGAGGCGCGCGACGCCATGCACGATGCTCGCACCGCCCGCCATGCTGCAATCAAGGGCATCCACGATGCGCGGGCTGCCGCTCGCCACGAGGAGAAGCGCGACGAGTAGCCGTCACGCCCACCCATAACAACCTGGCTAGAGCAAAGCGGGGGCGAACGTTATCTCAACGTTCGCCCCCGCTTATGCGTCGACCGCTTTTCTAGCGCTCCTCCGTCACGGCAGGTAAGAGCGAAGGATGGTGAGCCAGCGTGGGGATTCGAGGTGGATGATGTCGTCGGGGACTCCGGCAGGAGCATGGCCGCCAAAGAGCAGGCCGGCATCTGCCGGATTGATGAGGCGCACGATCCATACGGCGACGACCAGCACGCACAACACGGTGACCGCAATGTCGATACCACGCTTTAGCTTGCTCGATGCCACCTCCTCGCGCACGAACGCGAGCACAAACGCAATCGGCACCACCCAAAACAGCGGATGGTAGGCAAAGGCCGCCGCAAAATCGAGGCGCAGCGCCGCCAGCCACGCCCTCGTCATGCCGCATCCCGGACAAGGAATGCCCGTCATCAATCGAAAAATGCAGCCAATGTCGAGCAGATAGAGCGCGAGCCAGGCGACAAAGAGCGCCCCGATGCAAGAAAGGGCGCGGCGAAGGAGCTCCGCCGCGCCCTTATGTCCCTGAGTGTTACTCACGATGCCTTAATCGTTAGGCACGCGCGCCAAGACGGGTGTTGTACACCGTTGCCAGAGCGTTGGTGTTCTTGATGATGACGTTCATGGCAAAGATGGGGCCAAGACCGCACAGCAGCACGCCGATAATCTGCCACATAAGAACGGTGGTACCGTTCTCCTGGAACATCAGGCCGTAGCGAGGAGCATTGGCCTGTAGGCGGTTGCCAATCTTGTAATACCAGTAGTACGCATAGAAACCGCAGGTCACGAACGACAGCAGGATGAATGCTGCCAGACCCGGTGTGGAATCGCCGTCATCCTGGCACATGACATTGATGTCGCGGGCGAGGCAATAGAGGAAGTAATACGAATAGATGCTGCAGGTCACGATGGAAAGCAGGAGCCAACCGATCAGGCTACGATCGTTCTTAACAGGTCCATAGCCCATCGGGGCGGCAGCAGGCTGCTGGGCGTACTGCTGCTGGCCGGCGTACTGCTGCTGCCCGGTGTACTGCTGCTGAGGCTGGGGCGCAGGCTGAATAGCCTGGGCCGGAGCGGGCTGGGGTTGAGGCGCGGGCTGCGGCACCGGCTGCGGGGCCGGAGCGGCAGGAGCGGCACCAACGGCGGATCCGCAAACAGGGCAGAATTTGGCATCATCCGAAATGGGAGAACCACAAGTAGGACAGAACATAACCCTCTCCTTTTCCTAAGGCGTTGCACGCCTTCAAACCTTACACGTCTATGTTCTCAACAATAGCCGCGACGTTGTTGCGCAACATTGACCAATTTCCGAGAAATTTTGCTGCAACTGTTTTCCCAGGCATTTTCTTGCTTTCGCGGTAGAAAAAGGCACCCCAAACTCAGTTGTCTGGGGTGCCTAGACCGTTTATTCGGCTTGATTGTTTTCGGGCGCAGGAGCCTCATCCGACGCATCCGCCGGTGTGGCGACGGCAGTCCAATCGGGTTCCGCAGGCGTGGCCTCGGGCGCAGGTGCGGGCGCAGGTGCCGGTGCCGGGGCCGGAGCGGGCGCAGGTGCCGGGGCCGGGGCCGGAGCAGGTGCAGCGCCAGCGGCCATGGGATTGAAGCCCGCAGGCGTAGGCTTCTTCTCGCCCGGAAGCACAAACGTCAGAACATCGTCGGTATCCTCGTCGGACCACTCGCTAGCATGGCGTGCTGCCCAATAGCCAACGGCGCGATACTTGAGCATCTTGCCAAACACAGTCAGGAACACCGTGACAAAAGCAACGATCATCAAGAACAGAATGAGCGTGATGCCGCCACCCGTGATGATTGCCTCGAGACCCGAAGGACGAGAATAGTAGCCGTAGTAGTCATAGCTGCTAATGCCCAGCGCGGCAACAAAGCTAAAGATAGCGGTGAAGATCCACGTGATGATGTGCGACACGATGCCCGTCAAAAACTCGGGGAGAATCGATGCGCAGAACAACTTACCCAGGTTGGCCTTATAGGACTTCCAAACCTTCTCAAGCGAAAAAGCGCTCTCGACGCGACCGACGACCGCAAAGTGCATCACAGCGGCATCGCCAAACATCTTAAACAGGATGCCCAACACCAGCGAAACGATCACAGCAAAGACGAGCAGGCCCATCGAGCCGAAGAGTGCGGCCTCGAGACCGCTCGAACCGTTGTAATAGTACGAGCCGACGGCACCGATCACGACGCTCTCGATAGCCGAGAAGATCACGCCGATCACTGGGATAATGGCAACGAACTCGAGCACGCCCGTAATGACAGACGAGAAAATGCCCAGGCCAAACGAGGTCGAGCGCAGCAGCGGGCGCTCCATACCGTTATCATCCTTGAGCGACAGGTCGCGGCCCCACTCGATAGCAAAGCCCGCGCCGCACACGCTTGCCACGTACGCGAGCAAAAAGCCAATGGCCGCTGCGATACCGCCGATAACGGGGATAAACAGCACCAGCACCGAGACGACACAGATCAGCGCCGGTAAAAATGCAATCTGGCATACGCGAACCAAGGCGCCAGGAACCTTGAGCATGTCGTTGAAGGCCTGAGCCATGCAACCCTTGGGCACGTTCATCACCGGCTGGGGTGCAACGAACGGCTGAGGCTGAGGTTGGACAAACGGCTGGCCCTGCGGCTGGGGCTGTGGTTGGGGCTGGGGCTGCGGGGCAGAACCGGTAGCGGCATGGGGAGCCTCAGTATTAGGAGCACCGCACACGCCGCAGAACTTGTCGTTATCGCCCATAGGGGCGCCACACTGCGAACAGAACATCGAAATCATCCCTTCGTATCTAGAGCGAATCACCTGGATCGCAAACGATGTCTTTGGCAACATTATCGCCTAATGTGGGGACAAATACTCCAAGATGACCGATTTGCAGCGTAGGCGGCCTTATTCAATGATTCGAAGGGTACATCTGCGCTAGTTCGTGCCGCGGAAGCCCTTGCCCACGATCTCGGAGCTGTCAACGATCGTGATAAACGCACCCGGATCGATATCGCGGACATAACGGCGTAGCTGCACGGCTTCGCGACGGCTCAGCACGCTCATGATCACCGTAACGCACTTGCCGGAGAAGGCACCGTAGCCGCGGCTGATGGTCGCCGTACGGTTAAGATGCTTGACGATAAACTCCTCGACTTTGCGCGGCTCGGAACAAATGACGGTACAGACCTTGCGTAAGTGAATACTCTCGATGGCCTTGTCGACCACGAGCGTCTTGGCAAACAGGCCGAGCACGCAATACAGGCCAACGCGCGGACCGTACAAAAAGGCCGCGATGGTCACGATGCCGATATCGACCAGCAACAGGGCGCGTCCGATCTCGAGCGTCGTGCGGCGCTTAAGAATCATGGCGAGAATGTCGGTACCGCCCGTGGAGGCGCCAATGTCAAAGACGATGGCGCTGCCGAGTGCCGGCAAAATGACAGCAAAGCATAAGTCGAGCCACATATCGCCCGTCATCGAAACATCGGTCGGAATGAACAGCTCGAACAGCGAGACGTAGGCAGAAAGAGCAAAGGAGGCGAAGACGCTCCAAAGAATCGCCTTGCGATCCAAGAAGATGAAGCCCAGGACGACCAGGACCGCATTGATGATCCACATAAAGACGCCGACGGGCAGGGTCGGAAACAGCGTGGACAGAATGACCGACACACCCGAGGTGCCGCCGAAGGCAAAGTGATTGGGCGTTTTGAACGCCACGATGGCAAAAGCCGTGAGGATCAAGCCCAGGTTGAGTTCGCCAAAGAAGCGCAAGAAGCCCGGCTCCTGGCTACGCTTGCGACCGGCACGCTCGCCTTGCTCAATAACATCGCGATCGACCACGCTCTCCATCGGCACCACGGGAGGACGGTGCACCTCCTCGGCAGCGCGCGATGCCGCCTCCGCTGCAGCGGCCTCGATTGCCCATGCCTTACTTTCTGTCTCGTGCACGTCGGCCATTACGGCAACCCTTCGTTAACAATTTGGAAACAATTCGCCCATTAGGGTAACGCGGAACACAACGATTGCAACCCCTCATTTGATGAGCGGCATGCCTTCATCGGGGACATATAAAAACGGCCGGTCGCGCTTTTGCGTGCGCGACCGGCCGTTAAACGTTTTCGCAGATAAAACCTGCCTAAATAACCATCCCTTTTTGATAGGTTACTCGTGCTGGCTGGCGTGGTGCTCGTACTCCTCGGGGGTGATAACGTCCTCGATGCGCAGGTTGACGCCTGCAACCTCAAGGCCGGTCATTGCGGCCAAGCGCTCGGTAACGCGTGCCTTGACGTCGTCGAAAATTGCGGGCGCATAGGCACCGTACTCGATGATGACCGAGATGTTGACGACCACGCGGTTGTCGTCGGTGACCTCGACCGTCACGCCCTTGGTCAGGTTCTCGGCACCAAACTGCTCCTGCACAAAGTGCATGAGGTTGCCCTTCATACCCAACACATGCGGCACCTCACGAGTGGCCATGGCGACAATCTTCTCGATCACGCCGTTGGAATAGGTCAGCGAGTCCTCGGACTCGTCCGCCTCCTCGTCGTCCTCGTCCGTCTCGTCTTCGGACTCTGCCTCGACGAGCGCCTCGTCCTCGAGCGTTACGTCCTCCGGCTCGGCGGCGACGGCCTCGTTCGTCTCGAGCTCGGTATCGGCTACATCGACCTTCGTGTTAAAAGCCATGGTTCCTCCTTATGCCTGCCGCGAATGCGACAGTCGAATACGTATTAGCGGCCGCTAAACAGGTGCCCGAAGAAGTTGACGATGCCGTTTTCGCCATCACGAATCTGGCCAATCACGGCACCGATCAGTACAAAGAACGCGATGACGAGCGTATCCCACAGGCCCAGCGTAAGCACCAGCACGGCGAGGACAAAGCCAGCGACGGCACCGAGCGTGGTGTTGGGATGGCGCACGGCGTAGCTCCAGATGGCAGCACCCGTGCCCTTGATGAGACCCATGGCCTCGTCAAAGTCGTTAGCGGCGCTGTCGTGCTGCTCGCCGGGCTCGGGTTTGGTGTCGACGGCGTCGCTTGCCGGCGCAGCGCTCTGGTCGATCGTTAAACGCGGCGTGCGGGCGGTCTTGTCTTGGTTGGTATCACTCACCGGAAACCTCCACGGTCTGGACGGTAGTCTTGGACGGCAAAAAGCGAACGCGCGCGGTCGTGCCCGGCGTGCCGAGCATGGTGTCGCAGGCCCGCTCAATACGCTGCTGCATCGCGGTGGCAAGAGAAGCGACGTCTTTATCATCGAGCGCGATGGCTTCGACCTTAAAACGGACGCGCGATTCATCGGAACCCTGAACACGTGCCTCGATATGCTCGACCATCACGCGGTCATCGCGTTCGGCAGCAGCACGGGCACACGAGGAGAGAGCCGCGAGTGTGACCTCGATATTGCGCTCCCCTGCCGGATGCACGCAGGACGGTTCGCGGCGGGCGAACATCAGGCGGAAAAAGCTCACCAGTACGCCAAACGCCACAATGCCGGCACACACCGTGACGACGATACGCGGCGCAGCGTCGCGCATCAGCAACATAAAGCGGTACGTATACGGCCCCCAAAACTGGCAGACAAGCGTACCCAGCGCCACGATGGCGGCGGCAAGGTACACGATTGCTAGGGCTCGTTTGAGCACGCGCATGCGGCGCTCCTTTCGGATCTCGGTCCACAGAATGCAAAACGGTTCGCATCATTATAAAAGAGCCGGGTCCGGTGCCATACGCACGCGGATCCGGCTCATCTATTCCACGAGGCTTGCATGCTCGCTTCATTATGCCCAGATATGCACGGCTTAACCCGTGCAGGCGCTACTCCTCCTCGAGGGCGGCGATGACCTCGTCGGTCATGTCCATGGTGCTGTAAACATCCTGGACGTCGTCGAGCTCCTCGAGACGGTCGATGAGGCGCTGAACCTTCTTGGCGTCGGTACCGGAGACCTCGGTCGGGGTGGTCGGGACCATAGTGGTCTCGGAACCCTTGACCTGGATGCCCTGCTCCTCGAGTGCCTTGGAAACAGCCATGACGTCGTTGGCAGCGGTCCAGACGATCCACTCCTCGCCGGCGTCCTCGTAGTCCTCGCCACCGGCCTCGGCGATCGCCATCATAAACTCATCCTCGTCACCGGCAGCACCGTTGGCGATCATGGTCTCCTTCTTGGCGTTCTCGTCCAGAACCTCCTTGGCAACGACGATCTGGCCCTTGCGCTCAAACTGGAAGGCGACAGAGCCAGAGGTGCCCAGGTTGCCGCCAGCGTGGGAGAAGGCGGAACGGACGTCGGCGGCGGTACGGTTGCGGTTATCGGTCAGGCAGTCGACGTAGACGGCGACACCGGCGGGACCGTAGCCCTCGTACACGATGCTCTCGTAGACAGCGGCGTCGGCACCCGAACCAAATGCCTTGTCGATAGCGGACTTGATCTTATCCTTAGGCATGGACTGAGCCTTGGCCTTGGCAACGGCAGCAGCGAGGCTGGCGTTGTTCTCGGGCAGCGGGTCGCCGCCGAGACGGGCAGCAACGGTGATGTTGCGGCTCAGCTTGGAGAAGAGGGCGGAACGCTTGGCGTCCTGCGCGCCCTTACGATGCTTGGTTGTGGCCCACTTAGAGTGTCCGGACATACGTGTCTCCTATCGGTTTCGACCTAAAGCCCAGCGCAGATGCTCGGGCAATATAAACAAACGTCGTTATGATATACCTACTAGCCTGCGAGATAAACCCCAAAATGAAGGCGTCGTGATGATGCAGCCCCTTGGTGCAAGGAGATCAGGCTTGTTTGCGCCAATGTGGTGCAGATTAAGCTGACCCCAATGCACCAAGTTAGGACCAGAGGAGGTCGCTGCGGGTAATGGTGGCGCCGATGGCAAAGGGCATGCAGGCGATGACCGGGTACAGGTAGCGCATGTAGGTCGAGCCGTTGCAGGGGCCGATCAGGCACACAGCGAGCACACCCAGCAGCGGTATCCAGATAGCCAGCGCGCGCCACGAATGGCGGCGCAACAGGTAGACTACCACGGCAATCATAATCCACACGTAGGTGGACGAGCTCATGGTGAGCGAGATAAACGGGATGCGCTGCACCGCCACGCGGTACAGGTTGATCAGGTGGTCGCACCACCGCACCGCCTTGCTATCGACCGGATGGAAGTCAAAGTACTTAAGGTTATCGGGCTTCGCCATGATCTCGGCACTGCGCGCCGTACTGTAGACCCATGCATCGCGAGCGCTCGGATAAAAATACCCATAGTAGTTATTGATGAGCGCCGAGATATAGCACCCGGGGTCCTTTTTGAACATCTGGGCCCACACCTCAAAATAGGCATCGATGTCCTCCTGCGAGGCGTACTCGTTAAAGCAGTTCTTGACGGCGTCGGACTTATCGGGGTTGTAGCGGCGGCCCAGGTTCTCGTACTTGAGTACCCGGTCGATCACGGCACGCTCCTCGTCGGTCACCAGGCCGTCGCAGGGCGCCTCCACGATCGTGCCATCCTCCTTAACCGTAGGATTCACGCCCGAGTTAAGACCGTCGTGCTTTTGCACAAAACGCGCCGTCTGTTGGAACGGAATCGAAAGCACCTCGCGCTTGGAGCCGGGCGTGATGTCGTGCGCCGGCATAAAGACCTTGGTGAAGTACATATTAGAGACAAGGCAAAGTGCCAGCACCGCAAGGATGCCAACCCAGCGTAAGCGCGGCACGCAAAGCGTAGGCGCAGCACTATCCTGCTTAGCTGCACGGTGAGCCGTATGCGCATCCCAGGCGCAAAACGCCGCCGCGATCACGCACGCCGCCAGCGGAAACACCAAGCCGCCGTTACGCAAAAACGTGGAACCCAGAGCACCCAGAACGAGCAGTAACCAGTCGTGGCGCGCAAAAAGAACGGGCCTGGGCTCGCCCACGCGCTCGGCGTTCGCATCACGACGGGGCAGGCCGCAGGCAACGAGCTTGACGGTCTGCACGAGCAAAACCAAAAACGCATCGGCAAAGAGCACGTCTTTGGTAAGCAGCGCCGCGTAGTTAGAGAACATCGGCATAAGCGCAAAGAACAGCAGCGCCACACCGCGAACGGGCATGCTGACGCCAAACTTTCGTAGCGACGAGATGGAATAGGCCATGCAGGCGGCCGTGATGACAAATTGGGCACAGGTGTAAATGGCAAGCCCCGCATTGGCGCTGTTAAAAACCGAAAGCCCCAACTGCACGCACGAGCCGATGATAGCCGTGTGCACGACCGGATGATGCCCGTTGAGCAGGACATTGGGGTTGAGCAGGCGCAGGTAGTCGCTCGTACCGTTGGGATAGTTAAACCACTGGCGAATCTGCGCGCCCGTGTCTCCCATAAAAAGGCCGGGCAGCGAGGCAATGAGCGTGGGCACCCAGGCAATCATGAGCACCAGAAAGGGCCCGGCGAAGGGATGCCTTGAGAGCACGGCGTGGGCCACGCGCCATACGCGGCCAAAGCGCGCCTCCGAAAACGGAATGCGGCGCGTGCCCAGCCAATCCAGGCACTCAAACGCAAGGTAGAAGGCGACGACCGCCAAGAGCATCCAGCCCGCGCCGCCAATCCAGGCGCAGATGACGCGCGCCTTGTCGCCAAGGACAAGCTCGGCGGAATCGATAAGATCGTAGCTGCGGCCGAACACCATGCAGATGGCAAAGAGCAGCGACGGCAGAATCACCGATGGGCGCCAAGCGTCGCCGCGGCCAAAGAACACGTAGCGAAAGGGCAACGTGAGTAGGCAGGCCAGCGCGAGTAGCATGACCGCGTCGGTGTGACCGGCAAACGACAGGAGCACCTCGTAGCACACGTAAAGCATGCCCGAGGCCTTTGGATCGATCGCCAGGACAGCATTGCTCGACACCGGGGCGGGATCGATGGAAAACGCCGTGGTCGCCAGCAGGGCGAGCAAAAAGGCGATGAGCGTCTGCTTGGCGGGATAGCGCTTAAACCAAACAATGCGAGCGGCGTCGCGCGCAGCTGTTGTGGAGAGGTCGGAATCCTTCACAGTCCAAAAAGCCTTTCTAGAAACCTATCAAACTCGGCAAAACCACCACAAAGGTGCCTGTCCCCCTTGTGGTGGTTTTGGTGGTTAGGCGTCCAGGTAGACGCGCTGGGGCTGGTTGCGGTGGCGGGCGAAGATGATGAGCGCCAGGCCCGCGATTACGAGCGGCAGGCTCAGCAGCTGACCCATGGTGATGACGCCACCCAGCAGATAGCCCAGCTGCGCATCGGGCACGCGCACAAACTCAATCAAAAAGCGAACGATGCCGTAGCCCATCACAAAGACGCCCATAAACGTACCCTGGGGCAGCAGTGGTTTTTTGCGACTGAGCGCCTGCAGGATGCAAAAGAGCACGATGCCCTCAAGAAACGCCTCGTAGAGCTGGGAGGGATGGCGCGGCATATCGCCCGCGGTGCCGCCAAAGACCACACCCCAGGGCAGATCGGTCGGCTTGCCCCACAGCTCACCGTTCACAAAGTTGGCGCAACGTCCCAGGCACAGCGCCAGCGGAGCACCGATAACGGCAAGGTCGGCGATGGTCCAGGCGTCGAGCTTATACATGCGGCACACGATGATGCCGCCCAAGATGCCGCCGACCAGGCCACCGTGGAAGCTCATGCCGCCCTCGTTGGTGGCAAAGATCTCGAGCGGGTGGGCCCAATAGTAGCCATCACCGTAAAAGACGACGTAGAACAGGCGCGCGCCGATAATAAGGCCAAAGACCGCGCCGACCACGACGCTCGTCAGATCATCGATCGTGATGTTGAAACCCCAGCGGCGCTGCGTGCGATACATGACGACTGCCGTAAGCAGGGCACCGACCACATAGGCCAGACCGTACCAGTAGATCGTGATGGGGCCCGCCGAAATCGCGACGGGGTCAAGCATATGGTAGAGGTCGTTGAGCATATCGATCTCCCTGCTCCCTACATACAAATGCGGCCGCGGGCCTTGCGCTCGCAGCCGCATATCTGGGCGTAACGTCTATGCGGAGCATGTCGTCCGCAGCTTTCGCATCTTAGAACGGCGCGTACTCGTCGTACAGGTCGTCGGT
>OLPO01001889.1_pt1 | contig 13529 bp, 7 predicted proteins | sample 1672831 | NCBI WGS metagenome assembly OLPO01 (sample SAMEA3136728, study PRJEB25190) | human gut metagenome
CCGCATCCTCATCCGTCTCAAAATCCACAGAACACTTCTGGATGGGAAGTGGATGGCACATGGGGATCAGGTCAGAAGTACGCTTCACACCCATGATACCCGCCACACGGGCCACCCCAAGCACATCACCCTTTTTCACATTTCCGCTTTTTACCGCGTCCATGATCTCCGGGCTTACCTGAATGGAACCGGTAGCTGTCGCCGTACGGTGAGTGTCCGGTTTATTGGACACATCCACCATAACAGCATTGCCATTTTCATCAAAATGATTCAGTTTCATATTTAACAGATCTCAGCGCCTGCAGGCATCTCTTTCTCCGGTACCATCAGGGAAAGATTTCCGTCTGCATCCTCTGCACAGAGGATCATACCCTCGCTGAGGATTCCTGCAAGTTTGGCAGGTTTCAGATTTGTAACAACCATAACTTTTTTGCCAACCATTTCCTCTGCGGAATAGTGAGCCTTGATTCCGGATACGATCTGACGAACCTGGCTTCCGATCTTAACCTGGGAGCAGAGAAGTTTTCTGGATTTCTTAACTTCCTCGCAGGCAATGATCTCACCAACCTGGAACTGAAGTTTTTCAAAATCATCAAAAGTGATCTCCGGTTTTGCCTCGATGTCGATCACATCTTTGGCTTCCTCTTTCTCCTCTTTTACTTCTTCCTTTTTCTCTTCTTTCTTCGGATGAAGTTTCTCAACTTTCTCAAGAACCTCTTTCAGGTCAAGTCTTGCAAAAAGGATCTCCGGTTTGTCAGTTACACGGTTTCCTGACGGATAAAGACCAAACTGCTCCATATCCTCAAGAGTTCTCTCGTTTGCGTTGAGCTGTACAAGAATGCGCTCTGTTGTACGCGGCATAAAAGATTTCAGAAGAGATGCGCCGATGCAGATTCCCTCAACCAGGTTGTAGAGAACCGTTGCAAGACGATCCTGTTTTGTCTCATCCTTTGCAAGTGCCCACGGCATTGTCTCATCGATATATTTGTTGCAACGTTTGAACAGGGAGAATACCTCTGTAATGGCATCTGCAACACGAAGTTTGTCCATTTTTGCGGAAACGTTCTTCGGAACCTGAAGGATGAAATTCTTAAGATCCTCATCAACCGGCTCAGTAACGTTCTTGTTCTCAACGATTCCGTTGAAATATTTATTGGACATGGAGATTGTACGATTTACAAGGTTTCCAAGTGTATTTGCAAGATCGGAATTCAGTCTCTCAACCATCAGATCCCATGTGATGACACCATCATTCTCAAACGGCATCTCGTGGAGTACGAAATAACGGACAGCATCTACACCGAAGAACTCAACAAGCTCATCTGCGTAAATTACATTTCCTTTGGATTTACTCATTTTTCCATCGCCCTGAAGAAGCCACGGATGTCCGAATACCTGTTTCGGAAGCGGAAGATCCAGAGACATCAGGAAGATCGGCCAGTAAATAGTATGGAAACGAATGATATCTTTACCGATAAGGTGAAGATCTGCAGGCCAGTATTTGTTGAATTTCTCACTGCTGTTTCCGTCGCAGTCATAGCCGATACCTGTGATATAGTTTGTCAGGGCATCCAGCCATACATAAACAACATGCTTCGGGTCAAAATCTACCGGAATTCCCCATTTGAAGGATGTTCTGGATACACAGAGATCCTGAAGTCCCGGAAGAAGGAAGTTGTTCATCATCTCGTTTTTACGGGACTCCGGCTGGATGAAATCCGGATGTGTGTTGATATAGTCAATAAGTTTATCTGCATATTTGCTCATTTTGAAGAAATATGCCTCTTCTTTAGCCGGTACGCATGGACGTCCGCAGTCCGGGCATTTACCGTCTACAAGCTGAGACTCTGTGAAGAAAGACTCGCATGGGGTACAGTACATTCCCTCATAATGACCTTTGTAGATATCTCCCTTTGCATACATTTTTTTGAAGATCTTTTTGACCTGCTCTTCATGGTCTTTATCTGTTGTACGGATAAATTTATCATAGGATGTGTTCATCAGATCCCAGATACGTTTGATCTCGCCGGATACGTTATCTACGAATTCCTTAGGAGTAACGCCTGCTTCCTCTGCTTTCAGCTCGATCTTCTGGCCATGCTCGTCAGTTCCTGTCTGGAAATATACGTCATATCCCTGCTGTCTCTTAAAACGTGCGATGGCATCTGCAAGAACAACCTCATAAGTATTTCCGATATGCGGTTTACCGGATGTGTACGCAATGGCAGTGCTGATATAATATCTCTGCTTTTCCATTTTTCTTTCCTCCATAATATAAAAAATAATTGTATGCTTACTCATAACTGACTGAAAGTATATTCAGCCAAAACAGGAAAAATCCTGTCGATGCCATTGGAAGATTACAATGTAATTTCCTGTGACATAAAAAAACGTCTTCTCATACCACTTGCGATATGAGAAGACGAGTTATTACCCGTGTTACCACTTCTGTTCGTTCCTGCCTCGCGGCAAAAACCTCATCAGGTACAGCAAACTCTATACCCTTCCGCTATAACAGGCGGTCCTGTCACTGCCTGCCGGTGTCCATTAAACGGGACATTCGCATTCCGCTTATCGCATTCAAACCGGGTCAGCAATGCCTCTCTGAAGCCATCTTCCATCTGCGCCTGCACATCCCTCTCAGTCTCGGAACTCTTGCACAAAATGAATCTTCACATTTCACTCTGCTGCATATCCATAAACGCAATCGCTTCATAATCTGCGTTCAAAAAAGTCCTCCGGGGATTTCCCTGTAGTGTGGTGTACACATGTACTCTCTTCTTCCACGAGTTTTCCATATGAGAAAATCGTAACACATTTCCAGTGGTTTGTAAACGGGGAAATATTAATTTACGGTTACTTTACATTTCACAGTTTTGGTTCCGGATTTCACGGTGATCACTGCAGTTCCTTTTGCTTTTGCGGTGATCTTGCCGTTGGAAACTACAACTGCTACGGATGTTTTGCTGGATGTATAAGTTACTTTTTCCTGGCTTGTTACCGGAGCGAGAACTGGCTGTAATACCCTGCTCTGGCCTTTCTTTAAAGTTACTCCTGCCGGGATTCCGGAGATTTTTGTTGTTTTTACAGTTGTCGGCTGAACAGTAACTTTCACTGTTTTCTTAAGACCACTCTTTAATGTGATCGTGATCGTTGCAGTTCCCTTCAATGCACCGGCTGTAACTGTGCTGGTTCCATTCGTTTTTCCGGATACTGTGACAACCTTTGTATTACTGGATTTCCAGGAAACGATGGAGTCACCGCTTTTCAGGCCGGAAACTTTCAGCACTGTCGTTTTCTGTTTTGTCTTTAAGAGAAGTGAAGTTACGGAAGTTTTCATATATGGTGTTAATTTCTTTCCATAATCTCTGGTCTCTGTTTTCTGACAGGTATCGCAGATACGTGTCTGAACTTCCGGTTTGAATACTGTTGCTGCTGTTTTTGTAGTCCATGCTGTAAAGCTGTGGCCAATTGCAGGAATTTCTTTCTGCTCGCCAAGAATCTTTTTGCAGACACTGCAGTACGGAATTTCCATTCCTTCTTTTTCACAGGTAGCTGCTTTTATCACAAGCATTGTTTCTGTATGACCCAATGCCGGAATCTCCTGCTGCTCTTTCAGAGTTTTTCCGCAGGCTGTACAATGGCTTCCTTCCGTTTTTCCTGGTGTTTCACAGGTTGGCTCTACTGCCTTATCTGTAACCGCTTCTTTATGACCGGTTGCCGGAACTTCTTTCTGTTCCTTCAGTATTTTACCGCAGATAAAACAATGACTTCCTGCCGTTTTTCCTGCCTCCTCGCAGGTCGCTGCTACTGCCGGATCAATGGTTTCTGTATGGCCAAGAGCCGGAATTTCTTTCTGCTCTTTCAGTACTTTGCCGCAGACGGAACAATGACTTCCTTCCGTTTTTCCTGGTGTTTCACAGGTGGCGGCTGTTGCCTCATCGGTTACTTCTTCTGTGTGTCCGGTTGGCGCAATTTTTTCCTGTTCTTTCAGTACTTTGCCGCAGGTCTGGCAATGGCTGCCTTCGGTCTTTCCGGATTCTTCGCAGGTTGGAGCTACGGCTTTATCGATCACTGCTTTATGATCTGTTACCGGAAGCTCTTTATGGCTGTTCAGAATTTTGTGGCAGGTGCTGCAGTATACCAGGGCATTTCCCGGTTCCTCACAGGTCGCTGCTTTGGTTACTACTTCTACTTCTGTATGAGCAAGACGTGGAATTCCCTTTCGTGGTTCCAGGACTTTCTGGCATACAGAACAGTAGCTTCCGCCTGTCCATCCCATGGATTCACAGGTTGGTGCGATCTCTGCATCGGCTACTTTTCTGTGGCCGGTGGCCGGAATCTTTTTGTGATAATTTAAAACTTTCTCGCAGGTGCTGCAATATACAAGAATGTTTCCTGCCTCTTCGCAGGTCGCTTCTTTTGTTATGATCTCAGCTTCTTTATGACCCAGTACCGGAATCTCTTTCTGGGCCTTTAAAACTTTCTCGCAGGTCTTACAGTGGCTTCCCTCTGTTTTTCCTGTTTTCTCACAAGTCGGGTCTACGGCTTCGTCGATTACTTCTTTATGACCGGTTGCCGGAACTTCTTCCTGCGCTTTTATAATTTCGTTGCATACAGAACAGCGGATTCCTGCTGTTTTTCCTGCTTCCTCACAGGTCGGTGCTATAGCTTCATCGATCACCTCTGTATGACCCAGGGCAGGGATTTTTTCTGTTTTGGTTCCCTGGCATTTTGTACAGGTGTAACCCTTCTCGCCTTCCTCTGTGCAGGTTGGATCTCGAAGGATTTCTCCCTCTTTCCAGTCATGGCCGGTTGCAGGGATCACTTTCTGGAACTCAAGGATCTTTCCGCAGACAGAACAGTGTTTTCCTTCTGTTTTTCCATCTTCGGTACAGGTTGGCTCTACGGCCTTATCTGCTACCTCGGTATGGCCTGTTGCCGGGATTTCCTTTTTATCAGTAAGAATCTTATGGCAGGTGCTGCAGTATACCATTGCGTTTCCTGGTTCTTCACAGGTTGCTGCCCTGGTTACCAATTCTACTTCTGTGTGACCAGTTGCCGGAATCTCTTCCTGTTCTTTTAGGATCTTTCCACAGATCTCGCAGTGGGTTCCTTCGGTTTTTCCTGCTGTTTCGCAGGTCGCTTCTATTCTTTCATCTGTTACCTCGGCATGTCCACGAGCCGGGATCTCTTCCTGTGCCTGGAATACGAAATCGCATCTGGAGCAGTGGCTTCCCTCGGTCTTTCCAGGTGTTTCACAGGTCGGGTCTATGGCTTCATCCTTTACTTTCTCATGGCCTAAAGCGGAAATACTTTCTGTCATGGTGTTTCCACAGTTCATACAGATCAGTGTACGCTCGCCATCTTCGGTACAGGTTGCTTCTTTTGTAATTTCTTTTTCTGTCCAGTTATGTTCTATCGGCGGAATTTCCTGCTGCGTCTGAAAAACATATCCACATTCAGAACAATGGCTTCCTTCGGTTTTTCCCGGCGTCTCGCAGGTCGGTGCTACATATGCATCTTCAACTATCGTATGTCCGGTAGCCGGAATTTCTTCCTGGGCTTTGAGCACAGTACCACAGACAGAGCAATGGCTTCCCTCGGTTTTTCCTGCTGTTTCACAGGTCGCTGCTACACCTTCATCAATCACCACATTATGTTCCTGAAGCGGAATCTCTTCTTCATAAAACTCTCCGCAAAGACTGCAGATCATCTTTTTCAGGCCGGTTTCTGTGCAGGATGCCGGATGTATGATCGTTTCTTCATAAGAATGGTCGTGGTTCGGATCATAATTATAGTACACCGTTGCATGGTTAATATCATCTTCTGTTAAACCATATTTATCCCATTCTGCCTTTGAGCCGGTGTATCGGATCGCGGAAAGGCCACTGCACTCTGCAAAAGCGGTGTTTACAATATCAGTTACCGTATTCGGGATTGTGATAATATTAAGATTCTCACATGATTTAAACGCATTCTGGTTGATATCAGTTACACTTTCCGGTATTTCAATTCTTCTGATACCGGAGCAATACTCAAATGTGTTATCACTGATTTCTGTAAGCTTCTCTGAAAGTTTCACAGTTTCAAGACTGGAACAACCGGAAAATGCACTGCTTCCAATGTTGCTGACTTTGTCCGGAACTGTAATTTCTTTTAAGCTGCTACAGGAAGCAAATGTTCCACTTCCAATATTTTTCAACACAGCTGGAAGTATTACTTTTTCCAGCGAAGAACACCTTTCAAACGCATTATCACCAATGTTTCTTACATTTTCCGGTATCACAATTTCCTTCAACGCCGTACAATTGGAAAATGTCCCTTCCTGTATATTGATAATACCGCCCGGTAATTCAATACCTGTCAGACTGCTGCAGTTCTGAAATGCTCTCTGATCAATCTCTGTTACTGTTTCAGGGATTGTAACAGTTTTAAGACTTTCGCAGGTATTAAACAGATATTCTGGAAGAGTTGTAACACCTTCCGGAATTGTGATCGAAGTGATTTTTTTGCAATCCCCAAAAGTCTCTGCTCCAAGTTCCTTCAGATCTTTTGGCAGTGTCAGTTCAACAAGATTTTCACAGCCATAAAACGCTTGCCTTCTTATGTACTTTACATTATCCGGAAGCATTACACGCTTTAAGTTCCGGCATCCGTCAAAAGTACCTTCCTGAATTTCACTGATTCCCTCCGGAAGTTCCGCTTTTTTTAGTTTACTGCATTCTGCAAAAGTTCTTTCTCCAATTTTTGTAAGGCTTTCAGGAAATATAACCTCTATAAGGTTACTGCAATTCCGGAACGCCTGGCTGGAAATACTTTTAAGTCCTTCCGGCAAACTTATTTCTTCAAGACTTATGCAGCTATAAAATGCATTTGAACCAATATCTGTAACATTTGTAGAAATTGTAACTTTTTCAATATTATTCCATCCTGAAAAAGCAGATTCTCCTATCTCCGTGATCCCATCTTCTACACTTACTTCAAATATGTAATTTTTATAACTGTTCCATGGCTCCAGAGTATCACTTTGATTCAATATTGCTCCATCGCCTTTAAATACCAGTTTCCCGTCTTTATACAGAATCCAGCTGATCGAGCCATTATAGCCTGATGCACGGACACTGTTATCTTTGTCAATTGCCTCTGTTCTGGTAGATCCGCAGGATTTACAGGTATATGTCCTTTCTCCTGCTTCTGTTGCCGTAGGATATTTGGTTATTTTTCCTTCGTCCCAACTGTGTCCGGTTGCCGGAATTTCTTCCTGTTTCTGATAAACCTCACCACATCCGGAACAATGGCTTCCTTCGGTTTTTCCCGGTTTTTCACAAGTTGGTGCTACTGCTTCGTCAATGACTTTCGTATGGCCTGTTGCCGGAATTTCTTCGGTTTTTGTTTTCTGGCATCTTTTACAGGTGTATTTTTTCTCACCTTTCTCTGTACAGGTTGCAGGAGTGACTTCACTCTCTTCCCAGTCATGTCCCAGCGCCGGGAAAAGTTCCAGCTGTTCCTGAAGGATTTTTCCACATACAGAACAATGACTTCCTTCTGTCTTTCCATTTTCTTCACAGGTCGCCTCTATCGCTTCGTCTTTTACCACTGTGTGTCCGGCAGGTGGAACTTCTTCCTGTTCTTTCAGGATCTCATTACATACAGAACAGTGACTTCCTTCTGTCTTTCCACTTTCTTCACAGGTCGGTGCTACTGCCTCGTCAATAACCTCTTTATGTCCGGCAGCCGGAATTTCCTCTTTATAGGAATCTCCGCAAAGACTGCATACCATCTTCTGGAGGCCTTTTTCTGTACATGTGCTTGCTTCTATGACATGTGGTTCATAAGAATGTTCATGGTTTGGATCGTAATTATAATAAACAGTTGCGTTGTGAATATTGCTGCTCGTTAAACCAAGCTTATCCCATTCTTCTTTTGAACCGGTAAATCTGATAACTGAAAGACCCCAGCTGGAATTAAGAGCCTCTTTACTGATACTTGTTACAGTATTCGGTATAAGAAGAATACTGTTTCCAGCTTCCGAAAAACTGTCTTTTCCTATACTTGTAATTCCTTCCGGTATTGTAACTTCTTCAAGGTGATGGCATCCCATAAACATGCCCTCTGTAATACCGGAAATGTTTTTTGATAATGTTACTTTTCTGAGTTTATGGCACTGACCGAATATTTTTTCCCCAATATTTTTAATGCTGTCTGGCAGCACAATTTCTTTCAGTTCTTCACAATAATAAAATGCCATATCTCCAAGGCTCTCTACACCGTCCGAAATTGTCGCAGTTTCCAGCGCTACGCACCCATCAAAAGCTTCTGCACCAATACTTTTTACACTGCCTGGAATATTAATGGACTGAAGACTGCTGCAATTACCAAATACATTGTCTCCGATCGTTTTTACATTGTCCGGAATATTAATGGACTGAAGACTGCTACAGTGGGAAAATGCACCATTTCCAATATTCTCTATGCTGTCTGACAACGTAACTTTCTGAAGATTTGTACAACCATCAAATAACCCTACCGGTATATCCGTAACTTCAGCTGACAGTACAACCTCCGACAAACTGCTGCAATTACCAAACGCTTCTGTTCCAATACTTTTTACTTTATCTGGTATTGTTATTTCTTCCAGAGACTGACATTGATAAAAAGCATACTGGTCAATATTCCTTACATTATTCGGAATATTAACAGATCTCAGGCTAATGCAGCCATAAAATGTATATTGTTCTATATTGGTAATGTTTTCCGGAAGAACAAGTTCTGATATTTTTTTACAGCCCCAAAATGCTCTTTCTCCGATTCTCGTTACTGTATTCGGAATATTAACACTTTCCAGACTGATACAGTCCTCAAATGTATAGCCTGGAATTGTATATATTTTTTCAGGAATATTTACTTTCGTAAGTTTTTTGCATCCGTAAAAAACGTTTGTCCCCATACTTGACAGACTTTCCGGCAACACAACTTCTGTAAGATTTTCGCAATTCTCAAACTCACCATTTCCAATACTTGCCAGTCCCTCTGGAAGTGTTACACTTGTCAGACCGCTGCATTCCCAGAAAACGCCCCAGTCCATTGTCGCAACTTTATCCGGGATTTTAACGCTCTGCAGTTTCGTACAATATGCAAAAGCCTGCTCCCCAATTGTTATAATACTGTCCGGCAGATCAATGCTGGTAAGACTCACACATTTTGTAAACATGCATTCCGGAATTGCTTTAAGATTTTTCGATAATGTTACATGCTCCAGACTTGTACATTCCTCAAACAGTTTTCTTCCAACTTCTACAACGCTGTCTGCAATTGTAACGTTTTCAAGAATGCCACATCCGAAAAAAGCATAATCGCCAATATATGTAATTCCATCTTCCACTGTCAGACTTGTTATCTGGCTCTTGTAACTGTTCCATGGTACCGATGTTTCACTATAATATGGAGGTACCAGACCATTTCCTGAAATTACCAGCTCTCCGTCCTCATATAAAGTCCATGTAACATTATCATTTACAGCTCCACTGGCCGTAACACTCTTCGCAGTCTGCGTATCTACAGAATCTGCACTCTCCCCATCCGAAAACACATCAATCGCAGCTGCATCCGTTTCCTCTTTTTCCAGAGAGTCACCTCCCTGCATATCCTGCTGAAGTTCTTCTTCATTGGATATCTCATCTGAGATATCATTCTGTCCTGAGCTTCCATCAGGAGCTACATCCGCAATATTATTCTGTTCTGCATTTCCATCAGATGCCGCCTCTGAGATATCTCCCTGCACTGCATTCCCACCAGACGCTGCATCCGCAGTATCACCCTGCGCCATACTTACATCAGATGTCCTCTCTGCAATATCCTCTTGCGCCGCACCTTCGTCAAAATTCCCATCTGCTTCTGCAGATGCCGCACTGGCATTTCCAGCCTCCAGTTGTCCTGCTTCTCCATCTGCTATCCCTCCGGAACTGTCCGTCAGAACCCCCAGATCATCAAAAGCAAAAACCTCTGTCGGAGCCGCAGACAAGACCATCACAGATGACAGCATAACTGCCAGAACCTGTTTCAATTTCATTCCCCATCCTCCTGTCTTTTGTCCAATAAAGCGGACATTCACATTCCGTTCTGCTACATGTATATGAACGCAAACACTTCATAACTTACGTTCACACTCTATATCAAAATTCTACCCTACATCCCCAAATAAAGCAAAGCCAAACCAGGCATTTCCGGCAGATTTGGCACTATTGCTGATTGTTTCTGCGAGAATTTGTCTAATTTTTTCAACAGTGTAAATCCCTTCCGACGTAAGTTGATCCTGTCCGGAAGCCAGTTCCATATCCCTGGAACATTCCCAAATAATCTCTTATAAGTTAATCAAATATTCATACTACACATTCGGCATAAAAAAAAACACACAGCAGTTTTCATTCCTGCCATGTGTCATTAACTATCATTCCACATCTACATCCAGATCAGATAGATATCGCCATCCAAATTCCACCTTATCATGCGTTTCATACACTCACATCCGTCTCTGCCTGTACATCCACCGCCAAACCATCCGAAAAGCAATGGTCGTCAACGTCATACCTGCAGCCATGCTCGCCGCAAAAAGGATCGTATAAATCCCGTCCTTCTGAAAATTCGCCCAGTCCTTCATCATCATCCAGTTCATAGTACGATACAATGCCGCCCCCGGAATCAACGGAATCGTAGCAGAAACCAGAAAAACCGTAACCGGCGTCTTGTGAACCCTCGCCATACACTCCGCATACAAAGTAATCGCCACCGTTGACCAGAAACCACAGACATATGGACTGGGAGTCACAAACTCCACCGCCAGATAAACCGCCCAGGACAAACAGCCCCCCAGAGCCGCAAACCACAATTTTTTACCATGTATATTAAACAACGCCGCAAAACCAAGCGACCCTGTAAAGGATACAATCAGCTGTATGATCTCTCTCATATTTTTCCTCCATATTCATGGACACACCGTTGTCTCTGTTACCGTTCTTCGCCATGATCACATTTCTGCCTGAACCCCCTCAGAACAACAGATTCGCCGCTGTAAAACCAAGTCCCACAACCAGCGCCAGCAAAATCGACTCCATACACCGGATCAAACCCGTGATCGTATCCCCGGAAAACATATCACGCAGCGAATTAGTAAACGCAATACCCGGAATCAGCAACATAATATTACCAATACTGATCAGATCCGCATGATGCCCCAGCCCGATCAGCACAGTAAGATTGGAAAGGACACCACCCGCTCCACAACACAAAAGCACCGTAAGCAGCGAATTCAGCGCCCCCCTTTTCACAAAAGCCTCAAACAACTTCAACGCAATACCGATCAACGCCGAAGCAATCATATCATTAAGATCCCCGCCAAAAAAAACAGAAAACGACCCGGAGATCACCGCATAGATCAAAATCTGCGTCCGAAAAGAATATCCCTTTTTATTCCGGATCACATCCAGCCGCCTCTGAATCTCCTCCGGCTTCGGTCGAAACTCACAGATAAATCTGGAAAGCTGATTCAGATCATCCAGCCTCCCCAGATCATTCGCCATCCCCGGCACCCGCCGCGTCTGCGTACAAATCCCGAAATCCTCACCATAAATCGTCGTCACAATACTGGAAGTAATGGAAAAAACATCCGCCCGGGAAGCACCATAAGCCAGGCAGATACGACGGATCGTATCCTCAACACGCCCAACTTCAGCACCACAGCAAAGAAGCTGCTCCCCAATCGTCATCGCATAATACAAATACTGCTCCGCCTCATCCCTCGTCATCCGGCACACCTCCCTGTACAACTATTTCATCCCCATCTATTTTAGGACAGCTAAATATCAAAAGCAACCAAGTTCCCCACGTTTAAATATTCATTTCTTCTATATTTCCTCAAAGCAACAAACTCCCAACGCCCATCAAGCCGACAACGAAACACCCAATACCTCTAAGCCAACAGCAAAGCGCCCAATACCTCTAAGCCAACAGCAAAGCGCCCAATACCTCTAAGCCGACAGCGAAGCGCCCAATACCTCTAAGCCGACAGCGAAGCGCCTCGGCCCCCACCACCTCCCGTCAGACCACAAGGAAACTCAGCCTTTCCTCCCAGCCGTCCAGCGCAGCGCTGACGGCTCATCCAACCTCCGGGAAACCACTCAACCTCACACCCTAATCCAACCTCCCGAGCAGCCGCCTCATACTCTCCGTCTTGAAACACCAGCTGGCAAGGCGTCCGTACCTTATTATCAAAGAAAAAAGCCGCCCAGACAAACAATCCAGGCGACTCCCAAAATCCAATGCTCAGCTCTATATTCAATTAATCACATCTTAAACCAGCTTGCCACCAAGCTCACGGCAGGCAGCCAATCCCTCATCATCAGGAGTATTATTGCAGATAAGCCCCTCATCCTCAACAAGCTCAGCCCCAGCATCCTTAGCTCTGTCGCACCAGGTTCTCATCCATTCACCATCGCCCCAGTCATAGGAACCAAACAGCGCAACCTTCTTACCAGACAGTTTACCCTCAAGATCAGAGAAAAACGGCTCAAACTCACCATCCTCAAGCTCCTCATCCCCCATAGCCGGACAACCAAGAGCCAGAACATCAAAAGAAAGCGCTTTATCCACATCAGCATCAGCCACTTCCATAATCTCAACATCTGCACCAGCAGCCTTGGCACCTTCCTCAACAGCCTGCGCCATAGCCTCTGTGTTACCTGTAGAAGACCAGTAAATAATTCCTACCTTGCTCATCTCAAAAACCTCCTGTTTTAAACTTTATATTATACGCACATCTGAGATGTACAGAGATGCTTCATACCAACAACCTGCAAAATCGAATACCCCGCACGGATCTGTGCCGCAGTAAACTCCCGGCACTTATCATAACTGTCAAAAACCCTGCGAGCCTGCTCCACGTTATCATAAACCTTCCAGTAACCACACATCTTGCAGCCACTGCCCCCGAACTTCCGAAAGCCCTTCACATCCTCAATAGGATACCCCAGAAAAAGCCCGATCTCATGAGGAAACTCCGTCTTATGAAAAAATCTCTCTTTCAAACGGACAATCATCTCATCCAGAGAACCATCTATATTATAGCCATCCTGAAGCAAAAGATTCCTGGCCTCATCCTGCGCCAGATATTCCTGCAGCATATCCGGCCGGTACACCAGAAGTAGATAATGCTTCCTGCATCCACAGATGATCTCCATACGGATACCCTCCCGTTCAAGACCCTCCTTATAATCCGAAATGATCTCCGGCAGCTCCGGCATCCTCTCTTTGGAAAAAGAAACAAGATTCGCCGGTTTCATTCCCATTAAAACAGGGGAACAATGATAACCTATGACAGATTCAAATTTTTCACAAGTCATTTGCATTCTCCTTTACGCTTTAGTTAGATTTCTCTAACTATTGTAAATATACTACTGAAGTTAGTCTCTGTCAACTTATTTTTTAAAAATTTTCAATAAGAATTTTTTACTGATAAAATCCCATCATTATGG
>OLPO01001893.1_pt1 | contig 13525 bp, 14 predicted proteins | sample 1672831 | NCBI WGS metagenome assembly OLPO01 (sample SAMEA3136728, study PRJEB25190) | human gut metagenome
TCGCATTCTGCCATGCCTCACGTGCTTTGGACACACTCTGACGGTCTTCCTCAATTGCCTTGCGGACTGCTTCTTCATCAGAACAATCCATAATAGGTTTTCGACCCTGACCAGGACGTGTCTCCAAGCCTTTGATGCCATTTTCTTCATAACGTTTTACCCATGTGTAGACAGTAGGAACAGTCACCTCAAGTATTTCTGCTATTTTGGGAGCTGATTTACCTTCTGACTTCAGCAATATGGATTTGCATCTGATACGAAAACTATGAGTAGGGCCATTATGATAGCCTTTCTCTAATTTGAGGCGATCAACCTCTGATAATTCAAGTACTTTTATTGGTTTCATAATTCTATTTTTTCTATAAAACGGAAAATGAACCATATTAGTACTGATATATATAAATAATTTAGATCACTTACTTACTTGAATAATCTAACAGCGAATAATACTGTACTGCAAAAATCCAATATTCTTTTATAAAGTCATCATTTCCATTACGTGCTGCTTCCTGCACCGTTTTCAGAATAATTTGTCTATCACCAGATAGTAAGGATCTATTAATAGAAAAGAACAAATTCAATAAGCTACAATCAACACGGTACAATCCATCCTTTATATTTTGATCACATACAATTGATATGTAAATCGCCAATGCTTCTCTCGATTCTTTCGTTAATCTACATTCCTCCAGATAACTGTTTGCATAAAATGGTGATAGTGTTGACTGTATTTTGCCATTCTGCAATTCGACAAGCAATCGACCACTAACCTCTGCAGTACATTGTAAATACAACTCTGAATCATTCTGCCTTGCAGCATATTTTGCTATCTCAGCCAAATAAACCACATCCTTTTTACTATCATCCTTTCTACTATTGTATTCCAAAAACTTTTTAGGAAGCTTGTACCTTATTATCAAGTCATACAATTGTATAAATGAAACCACAAGCAACAAGACTATTACCGTTTGTAACAACTCCCAATAATACATCCATGTAGAAAAACCACTCAAATAATAAAGCACAAATGGAGTAAGAAGGGATACAACTATTGAAATAGCGAGTATTGCACGGAATTTTTTATATTCAGGTTCAGACAGAACTTTATCCGAAAACCTATTACATCCATACTTTGTATCTATCTCTGTTATGGCTGTATTTACCAAAGGATATGCCATGCCCATTATCATCGAAAAGATGGAAATGAGCCCGCTATATGCGTAGTTTATAACATCAAAGGTCATTGTTTCACTTTTTATTTAAGTTTTCCTTAAACCGCATTTCAAGAACAGATATAGAGTCATGCAACTGTTTTATCTCCTGTTGCTGTCGTTCTATCATGTTTTGCTTATCTATAAACTCCTTTTCCATTTCAGTCTCTTCCTTTACTGAGTCTTTATAGTATACTACGGAAAAAGCCAAAAGCATAGGTATAGTATAAGACATAATAAACTTTACAGAATGATCCGCGATACTCTTTGCTGACAATAACAGACTATCAAACACTTTATTTGCTGATAGCAAAATACACTTTCCATCACGGTATATCCGCCGTTTTATCCATTTATGACGAATACGTATATGCCGTAATTGCTTACTCAATAATTCTTTCATCTTTACGTATGCTGTCTGCATCATAAAGAACGAAAGCACAAAGCAAAATAGCAACACTATCAAGGATACTAACCCTATTATATTGCCTATTATATATGAAATCAGTTTCACGTTATTTATACCTAATCTTGTTCCGCCCGATGGTATCGCACCATATCGCTCTAAGCGACCACTTGTGCGGACGGATATACCATTCTTTTGTTTTATTCAAAACCGCATTGCTTATGTCTTAACATCCTTTATCTATCACCTTGCAAGGAACTCCCACTGCGGTAGTTCCTGCAGGGACTGATTTATTAACCAATGCCATTGCACCTATTATAGCTCCTTCACCAATTTCAATATCATGACGTGCTGTTATGGATGTACGCATACCTATGTATGCACCATCTTTTATTACTATCATGTTATGTTCTTGTTTGCGTCCATGACAAGCAAAATACACTCCATAAGAAATAGTTACATTGTTGCCAATAATGATTTTGTCAACACATAGGTCGTCCAAATAGCATTTCATACCGATAAAGCATCCCTTGCCTATCTTGAATCCACACATTCGATACAAACCTATACGTACTGGTGTCAACACACAGTTAGGAGCTATATTCTGACAGATACCTTTACGAATAAGATGCCATAACTCACCCGTAATAGAACGCTTATACCAATATGGTATTTCATCTTCTGACACTTTGGGATGTGTCCAATGGTATATATTTGCTAAAATACCTCCCCCGATAAATATTTTACTCATTTTATTTTTATGGTTAGTGCTATTTTTATACTATTAAATTGTCCAACCTCGGCGGAGCAAATTCCATGCGTTTGATGAGTGCATTTGCTTTCATGCTTCTCAAAAGATTTCTATCTTTTTCAAGAGATATCACTCTATCTATCATTTGTTGTTTACCATTTTCAAAAGGAACAATAAATCCACTCTTGCCGTCATCAACAAATTCATGAGAATGCTTCCATTCTGTCACAATCACAGGAATCCCTGATATATAAGCATCCACTACAGAACCAGGAAGACCTTCTGTATAGAAATGTGTAGGCAACAGCATAACATCATAATTGCTAAGAGTCTCATGAATTTCTTTAGGCTGTAAAGCACCTCGGTATTCTACAAATCCATACTTTGCCACATTACTCTCAAAATACTGTTTGTCTTCATTATCTTCAGGGCCAAAGAATGTTATTGAGAATTTTTCTTGCAAACCATTTTTCTTTATATAATCAGCCATGTCAAAAATCCAATCAACACCCTTTTGCTTCATAACACGAGCCATAAAGACAATTCTTATTTTATCTGATTCTGAAGGCTTAGGATTATAATCAAAGAATCGGAAATTAGGGAATATATCAACATTCTTATAATGATAATAATCCTCCAATTCTTTCTTTAGTCTTTTGGTTTCGGCGTGAATACCTTTTATGCGACTAAGCATAAAGCGATGAATAGCACGATGTGTAAGATATTCTCTCAGCCATCCTCCTACAACAAAATAATGAATTCTAAATCTAAAAAACTGCGACAAAATGAATATAACAGGAAAGAATACTCTTAAATTATTATGTGCAGGAAGATAAAATAATGTATTGCAACACATTACCTTCCAAAACATTTTAAGAACCAAGAGCTTGTTCCTCTGTAATTCCTGAGTATCAAAATAATCAACAGTACAATCGTTAAACTGTTCTTTAGCTAAACGATATACGTCTCGTGTCTTAACTGTTTGACCATCTAACTGATTTGTCTGATAGCCAAAATATCCTAACACTAAAACTTTACTCATAATAATATTATTATTTCAGTAATTTCTGGAATACTTTTCTGCAAAATGCTATCTTACGATATACCCAATTATTCTGATAATTCTCAAACTTATCGACATATTTAGCAAACCTTGCATCACCTGTTAATTTATACATTACTCGTAGTTGTGCAATATGCAGTTTGTGATAAAAAGGACTTGCTATCATCCCTAAATCATGATACATAGACCAATAGCCACAATCGTATTTGGGTAACCATTTTGCTATCATATCTACAGTATTATGCCATTCACTCCATGATTGTTCATCATTAAAAGTTTTAGCATAGTCGAATAATCCCCAAGCCGGGAAAATCCAACCATTCAATATTACCGTTCCAGCAGTTGACTCACATAATATAATACCACCATTATCATAGAGTGTAGTGCCTCCTTTTTCTATTGGTTTCATCATAAAAGACTTGGCCTTCTTTGCAGCTTCCAAATATTTGTCTTCACCAGTTATCATGTTTGCCCTTACCAACAATGAAATAGCTTCACCTTGGGCCATAGCTGAATATGGAGCCTCTTTCGACTGATAAGCAAAAGTAACCCACGCCCCATCAGCTTGTTGATTTTCAACAGCCCAATCAGCACAATTCTTCACTTTGGGTAGATATTTTTTATCACTAGTAATAAGATACAAATCATAAGCAGCTAAACCATATTGAAAAATAGAAATACTAAAATATATTTCTTCACCGGTATCTACAAAAGACTTTGGTACAGAATCATTAGGTAACCCAAAACGTGTAATCTTTTCTGTTAAATCATTGTAATAACCAGCTACAGTATCCTTGGAATAGATTTTACCCTCTCCCTGATTTACATGAAAGACGCTATTACCAGACAGCATCTTACCCCATTTTTTAATTTTATATATAGTTATAGCCATTATACAAGTTTTTTAAGAATTAATGATAATCTCTTCTGATGAAGCAGCTTATTATAATAGGAATCGAATATTCTATAATATTCATTCTTTATTTCTTCTGGATTTATACTACTATTTACAAAGTCAATAACCTTGCTTATTTCATCATCAGAAAGGTTATCTACTTTTTTTGCATAAACCATATTGTTTGACAATAAAGAAAAATCCTTCAAACACGAACTAAATATAGGAATAACACCTGCAGACATATATGAAGAGAATTTTGTTGGTGTAGCAACATTATTAACAACAGATTCCTGACGAATAATAAAACCAAATGTAGCATCTGTTAATTCATCAAAAACTTTTTCCTTTGGCACACAAGCTACCGAATAATTCTTTACTCCTTTCTTTTCAAGAATTAGTTTTGCTTCCTCAACACTAAATGTCAATACTTTAAAGAAAGTATTTGGTACCATATCTTCTATTTTCTTATATAGATCTACAGTTTCTTCAAAACACTGCCACTTTGCTAGTGATCCTGCGTAAGCAAATGTTTTTTTGCAATAATCTTTACGACTATATACCGACTCCACATATTGTTCATTAAAACAAGGCATTATATATGACTTTTCTTTAAACGAACAATGCCCACGTCTTTCATATACGTTTCTTAACTCATTAGAAACATAAAGTATAGCCTTGGCTTTCTTCATAGCGAAGACATCTATCATATTAAGAATATTGAATCTTAATTTGCTTGCATGTCTCATGTAAGACTCATCAGCTGTCGCACCTTGCTGCCAAAGAATATAATTATGATAACCTTTCAAATAGTATTTGAAAGCATCTTTTCCCATAGGATGAACTATTAAATCTTCTTTTGAAACACCTTCAAAACTATTAATAAAATCTACATTATACCCTATATCTTCCAATGCACATTTAACAACTGTCAGATAGTCTTTAAGAACTACAACATTAGGATAGTTTATAAAAATATGAGCCTTTTTCATTTTTCTGTGTTATTATATAATTCTATTGCTTTTTTTAATGCGTTAATAAATCCTCTACCAAACTTCAAGTCTGGCTCCATATAATTACCCTCGCCCCATTCATTCCACGATTTCAAGAAGACGATACGTTTGTCTTCTTTCTTATTCTTGGTTGTTGCAAGCACTTTTTTGGCATGTTCTTCAAACAACTCTGGTGTTGCATTATGCAGAACAGTACCGCCACGTCCACTTCTTGGAGTATGATCCCAATTGGGCATCATTGTAGGGAACACATCCTCGCGATAGTCTTCTTCAAAGACACTATGTTTTATTGCCTTCTTGTATGGAATGATAAAAGGTACTTTTATAAACTTTCTGGCAAAATTAAAACAACGCATCACGAAGTTTGAGGCTTTGTTGTACTGATAGTAGTTATCAAGTCTATGACAATGGTTTACTGCATCGAAACCATATTCTATGATTTCATCGATTTTCTCTTTATGCAATGTCTGACCAACGAAGAAGAATCCATCCAAACCATTTTCTATAGCCAACTGATTCCATTGAGCCTTGAATTCCTTAAAATTCTTAAAGCCTAAAGGTTGATATATTACAAATAACAATTTACCGTCTATCCTTATATATCGCTTATCTTTAAAAGCCTTAAGCAGAGAATAAAAATGCTTTTCGTTATCTTCCTTTCCAAGATACTTCTGTTCAGCAAGTATTTTTTTCTCTACAGTTCCATCATTATTCCAAAACTTAGAATACCATGATTCATTAGCCCAACATAGACAGAACGGGAAATCAGGTTTGCCACTTTCCACCACTTCATTAAATGGTCTTTCTAACTCCTCAAAACCAGCTTCAAACCAATAGTGATAATAACAAAAGCCTGTCACACCTGCTTCTTTAGCAAGTTCCACTTGTGCCTCCCTTACTTCTGGCAAGCGCAAATCGTAATAACCAAGTTCTGATGGCACTTTCGGTTGATAATGCCCAGGATAAAGTTTCTTTGCTTTACCCACATTTGTCCACTCTGTAAAACCTTTTCCCCACCATTCGTTATTACGTTTTGTTGGATGGTACTGGGGAAGATAATATGCAATAATTTGTTTCATTTCTTTTTTATACAATCAACATACAACTTATTAATAGAATCTACACACTTCTCAACTGTATATAATTCAGAAGCTACTTTATAAGCATTTTGTATCATTTGCCTAAAGTCTTTCTCTACAGCCAAACATAGTAGATGACTCAATTCTTCTGTATTAGAAAAACGTAGCCCTATTTCATGCCCAGATATTCTTAAACCGATATCAAATTGCTCTTTTGTACCAGATGTATTACGACCTATAACAATTGTCTTATTTATCATCGCTTCAACTGTTGTAAATCCAAATCCTTCAAAATGACTGGCAACAACATGAGCTTGAGCTTTTGACATTAATTTAAAAATATCATTTCTACAGCCTAAAAATCGAACAGAATTACTCAAGTTGTTATCATTTACTATCTGTACACAATTCTTGAAATAATCGCTATTCTCATTATATGAACCCACTACTTTTAATGTGTAGTCTGGATGTTTCTTGTTAAAGTAAGCAAATGCCAACAATAATTCATCCAAACCTTTATTTGGTTCAACCCTTCCTACAAACAGTATATATTTTTCTTTATATGCATTATCGAGTTCTGCTAATTGCGATTTTTTAAAGACTCCATCATATATAATTCTATTATATTTATTTTCTGTCAAACGACAATTATCAAGAACTTGTTTTGTGATACAAACATTAAAGTTTCCCTTTGTCTTTATTCTACCATAAAAATACTTGTTGTTGGGGAATAGAGAGACAGGACAAAATTTATCAAAAAATTCTCGTTGATGCCATACATGAGGTATTTTACGTTTATTACACTCAGTTAATGCAAGATCCAAAGGTCCTACATTAGTATGAACAATATCTATATTGTATTCATCTATTAATCTACCTATATATTTTCTTGTTTTATGCCACCATAATAGATGTAAGAAGAAACCATAAAGATATTTTAGCGGATTCTTATCCAATGGATATACTGTTAAACAATAATTACAAGCGAATATTTTTACATTTATATCACTTAATAAATCATACAGAACCCCTTTTTTACTATTTGTCAAGACATATATATCATGTCCGAGTTCTTTCATTCCATGGATAACATTTGATAATGCTATCGTAGAACCTCCTTCTTTTGAAGTGTTAGTTATATATAGTATTTTCATACTCCTCTCGTTTATTTATTCCTAATAAAAAAGGAACTATCCATGAATAAGATGCAGGATATGCAGCTTGTATGAATGTTAAGACAATTAACAATACAAAAAATTTCGAATATCTGTACTTTTTTCTATTTTCAGCCGAATAATAATAAAAAGCAAAGAAAAGCAAGGCAGGAACAAGACCTTTATTTACAATAAAAACTTTATATCCAGCTCCAGACATATCTTTTATAGAAGGGTCACCAAATAAAACATTACCAGATGAAACAACCTTTGAGAAAAGAAAATCTGCTTCGCTTGAAGACCGGTCATTTCCACTCAACCCTTTTTCTTCATCATATTCCAATCTGCTTAATATTAATTCATTAATCATATTATTTCCATTATTGTAAAATTGGGAACCCCATAAAACAAGTAATGTCATTACTCCCAAGCATAACAACCGCTTTATTTTCTTTCCTGTACTTAAAGAAAACAATATGTATCCAATAAATGACACAACATAACCCGCCAATGAGAATGAAAGAATCAAACAAATTAACAAAACAATATTATACCATTTCTTAAAATTATAATTACCCGCATAAAGCATAAAAGACACTAAACTACCAAGATAACCAGGCTCTAAGAATACACTTGTAAATCTAATATCGTCAACTGACCATAAACGCACCAACAAGAACCCATAATTCATAAATGTATATGTTTGGTTTACATTTATATCACCATATTGGATAGGGTATCCTATTATATTCAATTGGTCTGTTAATCTCAAGAAATACAATAAAAAACCTGGAATAAATACTATAGACAAGCCTATTGCCAAAAAAGAAAGATTATTCTCAGCATTTTTCTTATCACATATTAGAACTATTATTGGAACTAATAAAACTAATTGTGCAATAGCCTCTCCAATAGATCTAAACGGTAAATTTATTGCTATAAAGTAACACACTATACCAAACATCAACCGATTACTCATTTTTAAAGCAATTCGATTTTTATAAGCGTATATAAGTGCAATAGCAGCCAAACTTAATCTTAATACAGTACGAGCTCCAAACGACAAAAAGTCTAAATCCCACGTAAACCATGCATGTGCTCCCCAAAAAATAAGGAATAGCAACATCCACTTAAATATATGTAAAGAAATATTTTTATTATTGTTCATATGCTTTAATGACTTTATCTATGTACAGTATAGATTCTTTATTTATTTTATCAATGCTAACCATACTATAGTCAACAGGAATAATTTCATTTGGAATATGATCAATTATTCTGTTATTCAACCCACAACTTGACAACAAACTGTTTATTCTTGCATTTTTCCCATGTCCTTTTATTGAATAAAAATTCTTCTTAAAAAGTATACTAAATACAGTTGCATGAAAAGAAGCAGAGACTACCATCGCAGATTCTTTTATCAGAGACAAAAAATCAGCAGGTGAAGCAGATATTGCAACATTATCATTTTCGTTCTGAATATTTGCAGATATTACAAGCAATTGCAAGCCTTCTCGATTTGCTATTGCTTGTGCAATTTGTCTCGCCAACGGATTCACATCAACTTGATAAAACAAAACATATGGTTTGTTTACTTTTGATTTATTTGCTATACAATTCCACATTGAAGCCGGAAGAAGTAATGTTGGATCCACCACATGATACACCTTCTTACTCGGTGACAACATTTGGAGTTTCTGAGCCAATGACAATTCTCTTACGCTGACAAAATCAAAGTTTTTCAATTTAGAACTAATAATTTCATCTTTGGATTCGGGCCAATTATCTTGCATACTTGCAGCATAAGAAGCAAGCATAGTTTTGGAAGGACGTACAAAATCACCCCAATAATAAGGGTCAAAACCATAAGTGAGATTATAATTCCATACTTGATCACTACCAATAAAAATAACATCAAATGGTAATTTCGTTATTGATTCTACCGGTTCTGTTTTTATATTATTACTTATAAATTCTTGAAACGCATTATACCGTTGCTTTCTTTTTTGATAAATTAATATTTCTGTAATAATATTTTTTATCATCTTTACAGGGTTCTTTTTGATGATTCTTTCCAATCTAAACCTCTGATATACCGTAAGCAACTTCTTATTTTGATAATCTATTACAGAAACATCATGTCCCAAACTCTTAAGATATTCTTGCAGTGAGTAACACTGCAAAACCGCTCCATAATTATGAGCCGCATGAAATGTTAAGATTCCTATTCTCATTTTACAATAATTTGTTCTTAATTTTCTTCAAACTTACATGAACTATATTTCGCTCTGTTTTATTACATCCAAACACATAAATCGTTAATAATGTTATTAATATGCATACTGTAGAAGTAAATATTAATCCAACAAAATTAGGTTCCATTTGTTTGTGAACTAAAATTGAAACAGATGCTGAAAGAAATGATACTATTAAGATTCTGATATAAATCTGTGTAATAAACATTTTAATATTAAAACCTAATAATTTCCTCATAAAATAAAGTCTTAAAAATAAAGCAAGCTGACTAAGGAAAATCGCCACTACAAGAACAATATTAGGTGAAAATCCAAGTTTCAAAAAGAAATACGAAAAAGGAATATTTAGAAGATTTATACCACCCACCAAAATTTGATACCACTTAATTTTTCCAGTCGCAAGAAGTCCTGTACTCATAGGACTTGCTATAGATTCCCACATAGAAAGAAGCAAAGTTAGCCGTACAAAACTCACTGTATAATCAGGATAGTTACCTAACCAGAGTTTTAATATAAATGGAGTATTAATTATTATTGGCAATGATAGTATGAATAATACATAATAAGCCAACTTAGCCCCTTGGTACATCAGTACTTGCATATACGCTCTATCACCTGCAGAATACGATTGTGTAATTTGAGGATTCAACGCTATTGTAAAATTTGTAACAAATCCAACAACAGCATTATTTACTTGAGATGAAATTCCTTTAGCAGCATTAATAACTGGGCCACAAAATAAATTAAGAATCACATTTCCACCTTGATCACGTAACACTCCAGCTATTGTACCTATAAAATTCCATCCAGCAAAAGCGAACATTTCTTTTAACTGTTTATTATCAAAAACCAATTTGAATTTGCACTCTTCAAAATGACTTTTACAATATCTTCCATAAACAAGCCTTACTACAATTGCAATACAGCACATTAAAATTGAATAAGTTATTAAATGATCAATTGGCGAAATTGAAATTGTAAAAGCTATTATCAGTTTTGATAAACCTTCAAATATTCCTATATAAGCAAATACAGACATTTTTTCGTGGGCAATTATAACTGCATTATAAGGAACACTTATTAAATTGATTATAAATGTAAATATTGATAAATGATAAACCCAATTGGTAGCAATCAATCGATCTTCGGGGATAGTCATCTTTTCATTAAGAAACCATAACCCTATAGTTTCCGCAACAATAAGAACAATCACAGATAATATCAATTGAATAGTTACTGACGAGCAGAATATATGATTCAAATTAGAAGTAGAACCTTTTCCCATCTCATAATTAAGAAACCTTGTTATAGATGCGGATAAAGACCCACTTATAATAGCAAACATTCCAACAACGCCACCAACAACATTATATATACCAAAATCTTCTATTCCTAAAGCCTTTAAAACAACTCTTGAAGTATAGAGACTTATAACCATTAAAAGCAACATTCTCACATAAAGTAAGAGAGTGTTTTTGGCTATTCGTTTGCTTGTACCTTCTTTAATACTCATCTAACCTCAATTTCCAAGTGGGGATTTACAAATGCTTTTGCCATAAAGCGACAATACTCAGAGAACAGATAGCTTTTATCCTTAATTTCTGGCTTCCAAATAAAAGTATTCACATTTTTATCTGACACATAAGGATGAAGTTTATCATATCCATAATATTTTAACAACAAACGGGTTTTTGAAATAGAGCCGACAATATGCATTACGGCAAGAATATTATAAAACCTTCTAAATATCCGAAATCCCATATTATTCCGTTCTTTTAGGTTTGCGAAAACACTCCCTAAAGTGTAAGCAGGAGGTTCTTGTGTTAATTTACGAATCTCTGTTGCTTTTTCTGCCTTTTGTATTTCCTCCGTTATATTTCCTTGAATTACATTCAATCTGACGCTTATAACAACTGCATCAATTTCTTTTCTCTTCAAAGTCGATGACCGATGGGAATATTTTAGTTCTTCAACATTTATCGTTTTTATTTTCCCTGTAGATTTATCAAATAAAGTTACGTCCTTTATTAATGAAGAAATTTGGGAATTGAAACAACTTGAATTATTTACCGTTGCTGCTCCTACAGTTCCTGGAAGATTTACCAAACCAGAAAAGCCCTTAAATCCCTTTTTAACAAGCGAACGTGATAATGTGGAAACATGCACCCCACAATCACAACTTACACAAGAATCTAATAATTGATAAGATGTGAGTCTTTTTGTAGAAACTATTATAGAAGGATTCGTTGTATCCAGATAAAAAACATTGGAGGTATGTCCTACAACCTCATAATTTAATTTCTTTTCAAAAAAGTACCTTGACAAACGAGTTAATTCATCTGTAGTATTTGGCTCAATCCAAACTGCGACAATTCCTCCTGTTTTTATCCATGTTTTTTTCCTTAAAGAAATATTTTCTTCAAATTTTATATCATTATTTTTAAGATAATCTATTAACTCTTTCATTATATATATAAGTTATAGCATTCTTACCCACTTCTTCTTTTCAAAATCATATTGCTTGACAATTCTTGCAGGATTACCAGCAACAACAGAATAAGGAGGTACATCTTTGGTTACAACACTATTAGCTGCCACCACAGAATGCTCGCCAATTGTAACACCTGACAAAATATGACAACCAAAAGCCAACCATGAACCTTTTTTTATAATAAATGGACCTTTATGTATTATTGGTTGCTTACAAATGGGTAGTGACACATTTTCATATCCATGAGAATGATCGGTAATATGGACAAAAGCCGCCATAAGTACATCATCTTCAATTACAACTGAATATGCCGAAGCAATTCTATCATACGCACCAATCGAATTTCCGATTGTTATATTTGAAGGATAATCCATACCCATATGCTTGTGCAAAGGACATAAAGCGGCGCGTTGTCCTATTGAACATTTTTCTCCAAAAGAAATGTGCTGTGGATGCAAGAACAAAACGTCTTTTCCTACATTTAAACACTTAGGACTGTTAGCAAATTCCCCCCAATTCTATTTTCTTTATGATTCTTCTAAATTTTCCAAAAAATTTTCAGATATAATTTGTCATAGCGTTATATAATTAAAAATTACTCAAATACATCTTCTCATAATACTTCTGATAATCCCCAGAAGTCACATTCTCAAGCCACTCCTCATTATCGAGATACCACTTTACTGTCTTCTCAATACCTTCCTCAAACTGCAAACTTGGTTCCCATCCCAGTTCCTTCTGAAGCTTTGTAGAGTCAATAGCATAACGAGCGTCATGACCAAGACGGTCTTTTACGTATGTGATAAGGTTGAGGTCTTCACATTCTGCACGACCAAGCAAACGGTCTACTGTCTTGATGACTGTCTTGATAATATCGATGTTCTTCCATTCATTGAAACCACCAATGTTATAAGTCTCAGCTACCTTGCCTTCATGGAATATAAGGTCAATAGCACGTGCATGGTCTACTACATACAACCAGTCGCGCACGTTCTCACCCTTGCCATAAACTGGAAGTGGTTTGCGATGGCGGATATTATTGATAAAGAGAGGTATTAATTTCTCTGGGAACTGATAAGGACCATAGTTGTTAGAGCAGTTGGTCATTGCTTGAGTCACAGTAAATTCTTTTATTTATTGAATATCAGCGAGTTGAGTATTTTAAAGAATGTGACTGCTAACGATTTAGAAACGAGCTATATTC
>OLPO01001895.1_pt1 | contig 13515 bp, 12 predicted proteins | sample 1672831 | NCBI WGS metagenome assembly OLPO01 (sample SAMEA3136728, study PRJEB25190) | human gut metagenome
CAAGTGCATCTACAATTCCAGATGCCTTCGTAAGTCCATTCCATCTTGTACAAAACAATCTGGACCAGTAAATCGGACTCTCGTCTGCAACCAGTGCACCCGCATTCGTTAAATATCCATGCTCATTTGCAAGCCCAAATGACACAAGATCCTTTTCATCAAAGCTGCTGCCTGTCCATTTTTTGTATCTTTCCCTAAGTTTTGAAAAAGCAAAATCTTCCACTTTATATGCAGAAATCTGTGAGTCATATGACGTATTCCGCCCCCGAAGTACAAGCCTTTTTATTTCTGTTGCAGTAGCTTTTACACTTTCATTTCCTACACGCACATATGCTTCTAATATACCATCGCCAGAATAATAGTATGGAGTTTCCTCACCCTTGAAAACATCAAGGATAACCAATACTTTTCCTTCATCTACCTGCTCAAATTTTAGTCGAAATTCCGGAACGGGTTCCAATCTCGTTTTAATAATCTCACTTATTTTCTCAGCATCACCTGCTGGATCTGCGAGGCCAATCATTTGTCCGTTATCAGCAATTCCAAAAACCAGTACACCGCCCAGTGTATTGGCAAATGCGCTGACGCTTTTGCACCAGCTCTTTGGTTTTTTAACTTCCAAAAGAAGCTTTTTATCATATTCCGTTGCTTCTCCAATTAATGCCTTTATGTTCAAACTGTTCACCAACTTTCTAAAATCATGTTTCACTTCCTTTATTTCATATAGTATACCACATCACCAGAAAAACTGTAATTTTTCTTTTATTGCTTTACCTTACTTACTCATTCATCCATGCACTCCACAAACAACCGGAACGCCGCCTTAAATCCCCGCACGAACCCCGCTTCCTGCCCAAGCTCAGCAAAGGCGACTGCCCGGTTTTTAAGCAACTGATATTCCGGATCCGGCAGTTCGAGCTTCAGCTCCTGCAGGTGAGTCTGAAGGTCTGCCTGCAGGGACTGTTCGATGGTATCGTGGGAAGTGATCGATTCCATGCACTGGGAGTAAAGCGTTTTTATAGTAGATGATGTATTTTTATGTGTCAGAATCATTGGTGACAAATCCTTTCTTTTTCCGTATTTGATATGTTTGATCTTTTGTCCCTTCTATTATAACCAAACGGAATGTCAGGATTTGTCACAATACACTATTTGCTTATTTCAAAAATTTCAATTTTTGAGTACTCATCATCTTCAAAAATAAACATTCTTCTTCCCCCAATCACAAGCTTATCTAAGCATAATCAAAAAGAGCTGTTCCTTGCATAGATAACTACCTAGGCATTTTATAACAGCCCTTTTCAAATCATACTTTAATTATTTTCTATTATATCCATCTAATAATTGCTGATATATCTCGTCAATATCTGCAATTCTAGGATTGGCCTGATAATCTGGCAAATCATGGCTTCGATCTGCAATCTTTCTTATCATATCCAGATCTACATTATATTGTTGGAAATTTATCCACATTCCAATATCTTTTAACAGCTTATCTATCTCATCACAGCACCCTTTCGCAGCTTCCTCATCTGAAACATTGTTCAATTTAGGATTAAAAATTCTTCCAACTGTAGCAAACTTTTCGATTGCATATGGATATGTAAATCTTGTAAAAGCTGGATATGTTAACGCTAACGACTCTCCGTGCATAATATGTGGACAATGGCCACTGATTGTCATTCCTACACCGTGCGGAAGTGTTACTCCTGCATTTGCAATTGCAAGTCCTCCACATGTATCAGCCCACGCCATTTCTTCTCGCGCATCCATATCACTTCCGTCATATACCGCTTTTCTCAAATACTTTACAGTTGCTTTTATCCCCTCTAATGCAATGATATTATCATATTGTTTCAAACATCATATCAATCTCATTAATCTCTTTTTGCATTCTATTTGATATTTCGTTTTCAATAAATTCTTGTTGTATCTTTGTAATAAATCGTAAATCAGAGAATAAATGCGTGATTGTATTCAATAAACTGCCTATATCTAAATTCTTAGGATTACTTGTTATGGTTGCATTAATAATTGTACTTGTAGACGCTATAGAATTTGAAAGCAACAGTATTTTCCTCGTTCTAACTTCATACAAGTCTTTATCTTCCCTCTCCTTCCTAAATAATCCATGCACTAACGTAATAATAATATCAAATAACTTGGAGATTATAAACGATACACCTACAATTTTAACATCCCGACTAAAGCAAAGCACATCATAATTTTCACTATATAATTTACTAGCAAAATTTTCATTAATACTAGAAAGCAGTGGGATCGGTAATCCTAACTTTGTAAATTCATCCGATTTTAAATGCTGTGCTTGTGCAAATAGAGCAGCTGGTAAATTCAAGTAATCTGCTTTAACGCATTCATAACATTCCCTAAACATTGTTCCTATAGAAACTACCTCCGGAGTAATAATCATCTTATTTTTTCCTGTTACAATATCCACTCTAGATATTCTATTAGTACAGAAATTATTAAAAGTAATACAATCTGTTAAAATATTTGCAGTTCCAAATATCCAACCCAATATTGGATCATGACCTAAAGTATGCAAACGGTGATATTTTCCTCCCATATTTATTCCTAAGTCTTTAGAACCTCTTGTAATATCATAAGGAACTGTTTGATACAAAATATTAATCCACTTCCCTGTCTCATGTTTATCAAGATGTTTATCTCTAAATTTGTCATTTGCCTCTCTGTGGGATTTTTCAATGCTTTTATCATTATGTTCCAATCGTTCTGAAGCATCAAAATTTTTACCATAGTTAAACTTTTCTGCAACATATGGAAATATGAGAGCCTTTGCAACTTGTAATGCTGTCGCAATAGAAAGAAAAGATAAATCAGTTTTATTTACAATGCTTGTCTTTCTGGAAAATTGTTCACGTATTTTATCCCTTTCAATAAAAGCATTGCTGATGTCACTTCTTGACAAAATGTCTTCTAATTCAACTACATTCGGTTCACAAATATTAGCCTGACTTACAATTTCTTCCCAACTCTCTAATTGTGGTCTGTTTTTCAGTTTTCGGTCATAACCATTATTTACAATTTCTGTAGACATTTCAAGAATATCTTTATTCCTTCCTAATAAGCGAAGCAGTTCTATGGAAGATTCAATATTATTATCAGCCGCTTTTCTACTAATGTCCATACTGGGATCATTAAGCAAAGCAGTAGAATTATCCTGATTCATTTTCAAAACTTTATTAATATTCAATTCATCCGTAGAATATTTGAAACTCCCCATTCATATCACTCCACCTTTCTTTTAAGCCGTTATACCTAAATCATGCTGTAAATCTTTAATTGCTGCCTGTAATAAAATATTAAGCCCATTTAAATAATCAATCCGTTCTTTGTCTGCATTGCATTCCTCTTTTAGTGCTTTAATAATTGCTGTCTGTTTCTCCAAAGCATTTTTATATAATAATTCCTTTGCCTGACGTAGCTTTTTATTTCGTATGCTGGATGCCCCAGCAATGCCAAGTCCACCTAAAATAACCGCTGGAGCGGCTAATACCGCAATTCCTGCAACCATTCCTCCTCCAATAATACTTCCCGCAGCTGCTAATCCACTTGTTATTCCAGCTGCACTCAGTCCTACAACAGACCCTCCAAGATACAATCCAGCAAATCCTATACCGGCTCCAACTCCAACTCCAACAGCTCCAGCAACAGTCTCTGCTATGGGAGAGTCTTCCATTCGTCTAGATTTATCTTTTAAAGCCTTATCTGCATCATCAATAACAGACTGAACCGTTTTCAAAGCGTCCTGACTCTGAAATTTCATATTTTTTTTATCAGTTATATAAGTACCCATACAGTATCCCTCCAAAAATAAAATATTCTTTTTTCTTTGAACAATGCAAAATACTTTTGCCAAATTTGACTTCATATGGTGTGTTAATAATCCTTTTGAAATCTTCCATCTTCATCTTTATGTCCTAATCCTCTATTAATCATAACCTGTACAAGTATATTATACGCCTTTGCATTTCGTCTATAAATAACTTCCTCAAATATATCTATTAATCGCTCATCATTCATTTCTCTACACTTCTTCTTTAACACATTAGCATATCCCATACATCTAGTCATATTAGAACATCTATCCATTTCATCACAAATTCTTCTCTCATCCCATTCTTCCGCCTTTTTTTCAGCATCCATCATTTCTTTCTTCATATCATTATATTTTTTCCCAATAAAATCAAAAATTCCCATATTTACCTCCATTATCATTAAATTTGTTTTTTCTTATTATTTATCTTCAACGTTATCCTCTTTTCTCACCACCTCCCCCTGGCTCCTCAACCACATCTCAATCCCCTTCCCAAACACCTCCGCCTCGATTACATACTTCCCATCTTCTTCCTTGATAATCCTCGCAGTTGGCAGGCGATCCAGTACGGCATCTACGTCTGTTCCTCTGTACTCGAACTTTACTTTCTGCAGCTTGCCGCCGTACATGAACTGGATGCGTTTGCGGAATTCGCCTTCTTCGAAGCGGGAGCTGTAGGGGATGTGGAATTTTTCGTCCAGAAGTTTCAGTTTTTTGATGCGGTCCAGACGATAGATGGTCGGGAAGGCATCGTTCAATACATCGAAGTTTTCCTGTACTTCTTTGTCGTCGATGAAGGCGGTCAGGTAGAAGTAGTATTCAGAAAATAGGATCGCTACCGGCTTTAATTTGCGCCGCACGATCTTCTTGTCTTTCGTGCGCATGTAGTCGATCTCAATGTACTGGCTGGCGCGGATGGCCTGTCCGAGTGTCCAGAGCTTGTCGATGAATACGGTGTGATGCCGTGGTTCGACATAGTGGAACTCTTCGTTGCTGATCAGATCCATGACGGCCTTCTGATTTGTCTGCGGGACACAGCATTCGACAAGCTTGTCCAGCAGCAGGAGCATCTCCTTTTTCGTAAACGCCCGGCTGTCGAGCAGGATTTTGCAGACAGCCAGAATCTCACTGTTGGAAAGGCGTGTCTTGTAGAGCTGCTCCAGACGGTAGCCTTTTGCACTCCGATCATAGATGACTGAATTGATAAAGCCGATGTCCGCCGTCTCGTTCTCAAAATATTCTCTGATATCGTCGATGTCCCGCTGGATGCTCCGCTCATTTACTCCATACTGCCGGGCCTCTTCTGCTTTGTTTACGATGCCGCCGTTCATCAGCTTTGTATAAATCCCTAAAATTCTTGCGATCTTATCGCTTTTCACGTTCTCGTATTCCAGATCTCTCATAGACGTCTCCTTTTCTCTCATTGTACTCGCTTCCAATGACATATTCTGTCTATCTAAAGAAATTCCGGTAATTTTTTGTCACCTTCATTGTATCATAAAGTTTTGTCCTTGCAATCTTTATGTTACGCTAGATCGCACAAAATTTACGATCTGTTTTTATGCATTTTCATAAGCATAACAAATAAAATAAATGTATGATGTTGAATTTTATTGCATGCAAAGTCTCATTAACAACGCGGTACCCATTTTGACGAATTCTCATGAGTAACCTGTAATAATTTATATAACAAAAAGACCATGCATCTCTACATGATCCCTGTCATTTATTTCTCCTGGTCCGTTTTTTATCTGCAAATCATGAATGCTATTCCTTCCGGTATTTCTCAATCATTCACTGATACTTCTTCATTCACAGTCTTTTTTCACTGCTTTTCTCAGCTCCTGTCGAATCTCTTCGTTCGGTATAAAAGCCATCTCATTTTCTCCTGTTTACCAGCATTTCACGTTTTAACCGAGTCAGGCAATCCCCCTGCTTCCATTACGCGAAGCATATGCGAATATCCGCTTTGACGCTTTCTCACACTGCTCCCGCATGCCCCACACACTCCGCCGCACACTTCGTCCCTCTTTCACAGCACTCCCACAGGCTCTTCTGCTCCAGAAGCCCTGCGATGAAGCCGGCGACGAAGCTGTCGCCTGCTCCGGTGGAGTCGATGGCTTTGACCGGAAGGGCGGGCATATGGAAGCGTTCTGTGTCGCTGCAGGCGTAGCAGCCGTCTTTGCCTGCTTTGACGATGGCGGTGCGGATGCCCATCGCATGAAGTGCCTCGGCCATTTCCATGTAGTCCTGCCTGCCGGTGAAGAGAGCGGCTTCGTTTTCGTTTGGAAACAGGTAATCGATCAATGGAAGGATCTCCGAAATGTCCTGCGGCGTAAGCTGCCGGAAGGTCGGGATCTTTGTATCGGCACAGAGGATCGCGCCTGCTTTTTTTGCTTCCCGGGCCAGATTGATGACAGTCTCTTTCTGATCCAGCGGCGCGCGGAACAGGCTCGCGAGCGAGACGACGGATGCGCCGTGTACGACGGACGGATCCGGGATGTAGCCGGTCAGCATCGTCGCCTCGCTGTTGCAGGACTCCCGGGAGCCATCCGGATGTACGGTCAGATTCGCGATCGGCGTCGCCAGCTCTGAAATACGGGATACATGCGATACGTCGATCCCGCGCTCCAGCGCCGTCTGATATACGAGGTTTCCGGCAACGTCTTCTCCCAGTCCGCAGGCGAGCGATACCGGAATACCCATTTTTGCGAGAACCGAAGCTTCATTTAATGCATCGCCTCCGGTATTTAAGCTGATGGACTGTGCCCGATACACCCGCTCCCGCCATGGCTCTTTGCCACGGGTGATGCAGTCTACGAGCGCCTGCCCAATGCATACGACTTTCTTTTTCATAGAAACCAGACTCCTACTCTCCCAGAATCTCCGCTTTTCTCTCCAGCAGCTCATTTTCCATCAGCTGCTGCTCCACATTCTCAAATCCGAGGCGTTCGATCGTATTTGCAAACCGCTCGCCCGGCTGTCCCTGCTCGCGGTAGAGAAGGATTGCTTTTTCGATGACATTCAGTGCCTCTTCTTTATCGGTAAAAATTTTGCTTAAGGCTCTTCCTCTGGCTACCTGCTTGCCCCAGCGGCCGCCGATGTAAATCTTGAAGCCGTACTGTCCGTCTGTAATCGAATCGAATCTGCAATTGCCGATGCACCGACCGCAGTGATTGCATTTTTCCTCATCACGGTGAAGGACGCCATCCACAACTTTGGACGCGCCGATCGGACAGGCCGCAGCTACGCTGCACTTTTTGCATCCTTTGCAGCGGCTTTTATCAAAGTTCGGGATACGCTGGCCGATGATGCCGAGATCGTTCAGATCCGGCTTGACACAGTTGTTCGGGCAGCCACCGACCGCGATCTTGAATTTGTGCGGAAGCGCGACGCCATGGTAGCCCTCGTAAAAGCGATGGTGAATCTCCTCAGACAGTGCAAAGGAGTCAAGCAGGCCGTACTGACAGGTCGTTCCCTTGCAGGAGACGATCGGACGGACCTTTGCACCGGTACCGCCGGTCTGCAGGCCTGCCTTTGCAATGTAAGCCTGAAACGCCTCGACATTTTCATATGGAATGCCCTGTACCTCCACAGTAAGGCGGGTCGTAAACGCCATATTTCCATTTCCATATTTTTCTGCGGCTTCTGTCAGGCACGTCATCTGCGCTGTATTTACCTTTCCATTTACCGTGATGACACGGGCTGAAAAATTGTCCGTCCCCTTATTATTTAAAAACCCAAGTCCCTTTAAACGTTTTTCTTCTTCTTTGCTGATCGTAAGCGCTGCCATAATTTCGTTTCCTTTCTGATCTTCTGTATTTTTTGAACGCAAATAAGCATTCCCCCGTTTCAAGTGCGCGGAGCACTAAGCGGCGAGTGAGGGGGATGCTTATTGCCCATGCTCCAAAGCTGCGAGAATCCTGCCGGCAGAACTGCCGACATTTCCAGATATTGTAACATCTCCCCTCCCTTTTGTCCATGAATGTCGGTCATCAAAGATTTTTTCGTTTTCGCTGTCCTCTTTTTCTATTCCATGATAGAATGATGATGCCAGGGTCCAAAGGTCAAAAAGCCGTTCATGCTTGCATGAAAAAGCATGACTTATTGACCCGCAAAATACCTTAATATAACCAATCCGCGTCAGGAGGGTTTCTCATGAAGCACATCCGCACCTGTTTTCACACGCTGCTCGACCCCGGTCTGGATTTTCGGGTTCGGCTTTTTAATATTCTGGCGATCGGCGGCATGGCCGTCAGTCTGATTATGGTCTTTTGCAGCCTTTTTATGGGGGCATGGCCAAATGTATGCCTGAATTTTCTACTGGCACTTGTCTCCGGCGGACTGTTTCTCTACTCGTATCACAGCGGCCATTATCAACGCTGCTATCTCATCACAATTGTGCTGATTTTTCTCATCTTTTTCCCGGTCATGTTTTTTACAAGCGGCGGATATCAGGGCGGAATGCCTTTGTTTTTCGTATTTGCCGTCATTTTTACGATTCTGATGCTGGAAAAATGCCTGGCGATCCTCGTTTCCATCACGGAAGTGCTGCTCTACTTTCTGCTCTGCCTGCTCGCCTATCTGCATCCATCGTACATCACGGCGTTTGTCACGGAAGCAGACCGGCTGATCGACGTACTCGCGGCGTTTCTCTCGGTCAGCATCGGCTGTGGAACCGTGCTCTATTTTCATCTAAAGGAATACAATGAGCAGCAACGGCTTCTGGCAGAACAAAATCTGCGTCTGCGCCAGTATGACAATGCAAAATCCACCTTTCTCACAACGGTGGCTCATGAGATCAAGAATCCGCTGAATTCTATCTCGCTTCATGCACGCGACACCTCCGAGCTGCTTGCGGAGACACCGCTTGATTTTTCTCTGATGCAGGAAAATCTCAGCACAATTGAGCAGTCTGTGATGCGAATTGACCGGATCGTGCTTGATCTGATGGACACCGTCTCGATCGAACAAGGGCGACTGGCACTCTCTTTACAGCTGACGGACCTTGCCTCACTGCTGCAGATCGTCCGACACGATTATGAGCACCGGCAAAATGCTCACACGAATCGTCTCCTTTTGCAGCTTCCGGAAACCTTACCGAAAATTTCCGTCGATCCCGAACGGCTGATTCAGGTGCTCGATAATCTGATCTCCAACGCTGAACGGCACACGAAGCATGGCACGATCACGCTTTCACTCTCACGCGGTGAGCATGCTCAGGTGATCTGTGTCTCAGACACCGGCTCCGGTATGTCCAAAGAGATGCAGAAAAATGCATTCCGCGGCTATGTCTCAGAGGATCAGGATTACTGGCGGCATGGCATCGGACTGTATGTCTGCCACCAGATCGTGACGGCACACGGAGGAAGCATCTGGATTGAGAGCAGGGAAGGTGCGGGAACCCGCGTATTTTTCTCGCTTCCGGAGGATGTATAAACATCACCACTGAAAGGAACAAAACAATACTATGAATGAACCACATGCCCGTATCTTAATGGTCGAGGATGAGCCACAGGTACTGGAAATCAACAGCCGGATGCTGCGACGCAGAGGATATGAGGTGCTCACCGCGCAGACGGCTATGGAAGCTTATGAACAGCTGGATGCCGGACTTCCCGACCTGCTCATTCTCGATATCCTGCTGCCGGACGGTAACGGTCTGGACATCTGCCGTCAGTTTCGAAAAAAATGCCTCCGTCCGGTTCTGTTTCTCACCGGAAAGAGTGATGTGAAAGATAAGGTCGCCGGTCTTATGGAAGGCGGCGACTACTATCTCACAAAGCCCTGCCAGTTTGATGAATTTCTGGCGGTCATTCAGATGCTGCTTGCGCGGGAACAGCGGCTTATGGAAAATCTTCAGTCCTCCCGTCAGATCACGATCAAAAGCCTGATGCTGGATCTTTCCATCGGGCATGCTTATCGAAACGGCTGCGATGTCGGTCTGACCCGAACAGAATTTTCTCTATTGCGTCTCCTTGCCGAACATCCGGAACAGATTTTTTCCGCAAAGGAATTGTATGAGGCCCTCTGGGGTACGTCTGCCGATGGTGACACCGGCACAATCCGCCGCCATATTTTCAACCTGCGCACCAAGATCGGCGCAGATGAAACTGATGAATACGACATCGTATCCGTCTACGGAAAAGGATATCTTCTCACGTGCCGGTAAATGTCCCTTTTTCTTCACATTTACAAAGGCTGGCATTTATGTGGTATACTAAAAGCAGAAGCAGCAGGACTTGATTTGGCTAACTATTATAAGGAGGGTTGCATATGAAAAAATATTATCTGTTACTCGCAGCGGGCGCACTCGGCTGCGCACTTGCTTCGCTTCCGGTGCTGGCATCCGATGCCCCCACGGATGAGGGAAACTACATCTGGCAGGATGAAAACGGCGACTTCTGGTGGCGCAACGGATCAGAGGACGAATACCTCGGAGATGGCAATTATGCTCCGGACCCGGACAGCGGCGAGCTGATGGAGGCAAACGATGCCGGATGGACTGAGCAGGACGGCTATTTCGAGCCACACTATTATTATGAGGACGGCAGCGTCTGGTGGGAAAATGGCGACGAACAGACATACATCGGCTCACGGGATCAGTATTACATTGATGATTACGGAAATCTGCAGGAATTTTACAGTCCCGCATCGGATGGAAATGACAGCAACCAGGTCTCCTCTGATTCCAATAGTTTCTCTGACGATACGCAGCAGCGCACGGGCGAGCTCCACCTGATGGTTGATTTCCAGTCGACAGACCAGATTCTGGAATCTATGCCGGATGGAAAACTGGGCTACTCCGAGCTGCGCATGACCAATGAAGGAAAAAGCATGGCGCTGGCACTGAAGGTCGCAAATACAGAGGCGCACACGACCGGTACCCCGCAGGATTTTGTATCGGAATATTATGCGATCAACGGGGTAGTCGATTCGGAGGAGTCTCTCTCAATCGCCTCCTATCCGGCCACCCGCTTTCACTATCAGACAGCACTCAATGAGGATACGAGAGACGTCGACGCGCTCGTCTGCCAGACGGATGATTATACATTCGGACTTCTCATTCTGACGCCACCGGACTACTATGATGACGCAGCAAAAGCTGCTGCCGATCAGCTGATTGCATCTGCGGATCTGATCTACGCGGAGCGTATTGATCTTGCACAGACGGATTATTTTGATGTGCTCACACCGGAGCGCTGGAAATATCTCTGCCATTATGAGACGACTCCGACAGAAAATGGCGGCTATACACTGACCTATTACAATGAGGATATTCCGGTGCTGACTTTGGAGGCACGCTACTATGACGGGACAGATCAGCCGCTCGACAGTGTCTGGCAGGGATATCTCGGCCGGATTACGACCTGGGATGGCTCCTGCTATGATCTGCTCGCCACGATCAGCCAGTATTCCGAGGATGCTGCCGATGGATGGAAGGAAATGTACAATTCTTACGAGGATGTCATAAATGGAATCCGGATCATGGATGGCTGCTCGCTTACGGAAGGCAGCCACGCGTGAAAATAAAAGCGAACTATATAAAATCCGTCAGGAACACACTGCATAAATCAGCAGATCTGTATTCCTGACGGATCTTTTTTAACCGAATCAAGCGAAGTATCTATTCGATTATGACATATCATAATTTCTTATGATCCTGTAAGCAGCGAAGCGGATTTCTCATGTTTGCAGAATAGCGCAAGCTGCTTTATATTTTATATTTCTTCCTTTCCCGTCTTCGCCCGGATCGCAAGCAGGACGCAGATCAAAAGCACGATACTCACCGGAAGGGCGATCCAGGAAAGAGCGGACGCACCGATGGCCTGCAGCACGCCGATCAGGAAATAGCCGACCAGGCAGACAGCTGCGACGACGAGTACATATGGCAGCTGCGTTGACACATGGTTCACGTGCTCACAATGCCCGCCCGCGGAAGCCATGATCGTCGTATCGGAGATCGGGGAGCAATGGTCACCGCACACGGCGCCGGCCAGGCAGGAAGCGATCGAGATCACCATCATCTGTCCCTCCGGAAATACACCAATCACGATCGGAATCAGAATGCTGAAGGTTCCCCAGGATGTGCCGGTCGCGAAAGCAAGCAGCGCAGCCACAAGAAAAATGATCATCGGCAGAAAGCCCTGCATCGCATTTGCCGAACCTGCTACGAGGTCTGCGACGAAAACTTTTGCGCCAAGCAGATTTGTCATGCCGGATAAGGTCCACGCCATCGTCAGAATCAGAATCGGCGCGATCATGGAGCGAAAACCATCCGGAATGCACTCGGTAAACTCCTGAAAGCTCAGAGTGTCACGCATCATATAATAAATGAAGGTAAAGACGAGCGTCACTGCGCCGCCGAGCACGAGACCGACCGACGCATCTGAGGAAGCAAATGCATCCACGAAGGAGGCTCCGTCAAAAAATCCACCCGTATAAATCATCGCAATAATGCAGCTGGAAATCAGCACGACGACCGGAAGCACCAGATCGAGCACATGTGCATTTTCTTTCTGGATCTCCTCTTCATTTCCCTCATACGGGCGTCCGATCGTCGTAAACAGATCGCCTGCGATTGCATTACGCTCATGCACTGCCATCGGTCCGAAATCCACGCGCAGAAGCGTCACACCGAGCAGCATCACAAGCGTCAGGATCGCGTAGAGGTTGTACGGGATCGTCTGAAGAAAAACCGCAAAGCCATTGATACCGGAATCCGATGGGACGGAGGAGGTCACTGCCGCCGCCCAGGAGCTGATTGGTGCAATGATACAAACCGGAGCTGCCGTCGCATCTATAATATAGGAAAGCTTTGCGCGCGATACCTTATGCCGGTCTGTCACCGGACGCATGACGCTTCCGACGGTCAGACAGTTAAAATAATCGTCCACAAAGATCAGCACACCGAGCAGCATGACTGAAATCTGTGCACCGATCCGTGTCCGGATGTGCCTGGATGCCCATTTTCCAAAGGCCGCCGAGCCACCTGCCTTGTTCAGCAAGGATACAAGAATACCAAGCATAACCAGAAATACGAGAATACCCATATTCCAGGCATCGGCAAGCTTGTAGACCATACCGCCCTCTTCCTGAAAAAAGATCGTGTTGATCATCTTCTCTAGGTTGAAATTCGAGTACAGCAGTCCACCCGCCAGAATTCCGGCAAGCAGGGAGGTGTACACCTCCTTCGTCACAAGTGCCAGTCCGATCGCGATCACCGGCGGCAGCAGGGAAAAAATTGTCGCATACGCCCACGGCTCCTCCCCTGCTGTCCCCGGCATCCAGATCGTGACGGCCAGCAGCACGGCAAGAATCGCAAGCAGCGCGAGCATTGCAAGCTGTTTCTTTTTCATTTTCACATTACCTCTCCTCATCTGTTTTTCAGACAGACAATACAAAATCTTTCTGTCCGCATTCCTTATACAAAGCTACTTTCTGCTGTGCCGCTCATCAGAATGCAGCAGCACAGACACAGAAACGTTTTCAGTATAATGAGATTCCAGGGAGAAATCAAGTGTATATTTTATGAATTGATAACAAAACTGCCCAGGCAGCAGGCTCTTCCGCCACCAGCTGCCAAATACCCGCTTCGATATTCAAGAATGCCTCGGCATTCTTGCTGCGAGATGCGCGTCATGCAATGCATGACA
>OLPO01001897.1_pt1 | contig 13509 bp, 9 predicted proteins | sample 1672831 | NCBI WGS metagenome assembly OLPO01 (sample SAMEA3136728, study PRJEB25190) | human gut metagenome
GCAGGCGCCCGACACGGGCACGACCGAGGTCACCATCGTCGCCGGCCCCGGCTGGGGCCAGGACGGCGAGAACAACCAACCGTCCGCAAGGCCCGCCAGCGGCCGTATGCCGCAGACGGGAGACCCCGCGGCTTGGGCGCCGTTCCTGCTAGCCGGCGCCGCCGCGTGTGCGGCGGGCCTCGCCGTGACCTCACGCGAGCACAAGGGGGTACACGATGACCAGGAGGAGGATCCTCGGCGCCCTCGCGGGCGCTCTATCGCTCGTGGCCGCGCTCGCCGCCGCGCCCTCCCCGGCACTTGCGGCGGAGGGCCAGATCGACGTGTCCGTCCCCACGACCGTCCCCTGCGTCGTCAGGCACGACGGCACCGTCATCGCGCCGTCGGACTGGGAGATGAAGAACGAGGGCTCCGAGGAGGTCAGCCTGGGCGAGGTCTCCGTGAACCCGAGCGACGAGAAGATCTCCCTCTCCGCCAACTCGTCGGTGAGCGACGGTGCCAAATCCCAGCCCAAGTCCCAGTGGTTCTCCTACAAGAACGGTTCCTTCAAGCAGGACAAGACTGGTGAGGCCCTCGCCCCGGGCGCAAGCGTCTCCGTCGACTGGTCCGTGGGCAGGCTCGACGCGGCCGCCAACGCCTCCACGCTCGAGGCCGCCGCGGACGGGGCCTTCACGCTCGCCAAGGTCGACTTCACCTTCGGCCAGAAGCAGGCCTTCGCCGTGAGGTTCTCGAACGGCACCGCAGGCCTCTACAAGAGGCTCGAGGTCCCCGCCGTGGGCGACATCTTCGACGGCCGCACGGTCACCAGGGTGGTAACGGGTATCGAAAATGAGAATATGCAACACATCTTCTACGGGGACGCTGGCCTCACGAGCGTGACCGCCGTCGACGAGGGCATCCGCCCCAGGACGTTATACGAGTGGTTCAGGGACTGCACCAGCTTAAAAGAGGCGAACCTCAAAAAGCTCGACACCTCGAAAAGCACGGACATGAATGGCACGTTCGAGGGCTGCTCCTCGCTCACGTCAGTCGACGTGTCGGGATGGGACACCTCGAGCGTTAAAGCTCCGGCCAGCATGTTCTACGGCTGCTCCTCGCTCACGTCAATCGACGTGTCGGGGTGGAAAACCTCGAACTTCGTGTCTGCGCGCTATATGTTCTACGGCTGCAGCAAGCTCGCCACGCTCGACGTCTCGAATTGGGAAGTCTCAAAGCTCGTGGACATGGAAGCCATGTTCGAAGGCTGCTACTCCCTCGACCGCCTCGACGTCTCTAAGTGGAATGTCTCGAGCGTCACGAACATGAGCAGCATGTTCCAAGACTGCAGCAAGCTCACAACGCTCGACGTCTCTAGGCCTAAGTGGAATGTCTCGAGCGTCACGAACATGAGCAGCATGTTCAATGGATGTAGCAAGCTCACAACGCTCGATGTCTCTAAGTGGGACACCCGAAGCGTCACAAACATGAGCAGCATGTTCTCTGGCTGTTCCTCTCTCGGCTCGCTCGACGTCTCGAAGTGGAACACCTCGAACGTCACGGACATGAGCTTCATGTTCTCTGGCTGCGGTATCACCTCACTCGACCCCTCGTGGGACACCTCGAGTGTCACGGACATGAGTTATATGTTCTCTAACAGCAACAGCTTCGTTTCGATTAACGTCTCGGGTTGGAACACATCGAACGTCACGAGCATGAAAGGTATGTTCAATGGATCCAATCACCTCGCCACACTCGACGTCTCGAAGTGGGACACCCGAAGCGTCACGGACATGAGCATCATGTTCAATGGATGTAGCAAGCTCACAACGCTCGATGTCTCTAAGTGGGACACCCGAAGCGTCACAAACATGGGCAGCATGTTCTATGGCTGTTCCTCGCTCGCCAAACTCGACGTCTCGGGTTGGAACACATCGAACGTCAAGAGCATGAGCAGCATGTTCTATGGTTGTTCCTCGCTCACTTCGCTCGATGTCTCGAAGTGGAGCACATCGAACGTCACGAGCATGAGCAACATGTTCTGTGGCTGTTCCTCGCTCGCCTCGCTCGACGTCTCGGGTTGGGATATCAAAAATGTCACGGACATCAATCAAATGTTCTGTGGCTGTCATTCGCTCACCTCGCTTGACGTCTCGGGTTGGGACACCTCGAGCGTCACGGACTCACGTGGAATGCTCTACGACTGCCCGCTCCACTCCCTGACGATTGGAGACCGGTGGACGAGGAGCCTGACCAATATATTCTCCGACGACGTCGCCACCCTCTATGGGGACGACGGCACCCCCTACACACTCTGGGCCGTGCTCCTCGGGAAGCGCGCGACGTACTACACGAAGCTCGAGTACGTGCCCAAGGCGAAGGCGGAGCACGTACCGCAGGGCGATCCCGTCGGCAAGGATGACGACAAAGCAAGTGCGCCAGAGGCCTCGGCAGCCGGCCAAGACAGCAAATCCGACGCCGGAAGCATCCAGGGCACCGGCAGCGAAAACGGCAGCCCCGAAGGCTCCAACAACCCCGCTGCAGACGGCCAAGATGAAACGCCCCTAGCGGCATAACGAGCCGCATGGGAGCATAGGCTGCGCGACAGCCACAAAGACGGGCCCCGTTAGTTCACGCCAGCGGGGCCCGCCGCGCATGGGGCAAACGCACGCATCGAATCAGAATCCCAAAAGGCACGAATAAATACCCACGCACAAACGTCAACTTTTTGCCCAAAATAAGAAAAAGTGAACGTTTGTGCGTGGGTTTACCAGGCAAGGCGCATATCCAACAAGCGCGAGGCAGGCTTTTGCCCCCCGCTTCTCCCTCACACGCATATATTCTGCCCCGCAAAAGCAAACAGGCCGGAAACCTATTGGCTTCCGGCCTGCATAAATTCTGGTGCCCCAGATACGATTCGAACGTACGACACCCGCTTTAGGAGAGCGGTGCTCTATCCCCTGAGCTACTGAGGCATTGTGTATTGCATTCTAGCAGATGTGGCCCGCCTACATACGTCAACGCAAAAAGGCGGCAAAGCAACACGGCAGGATGGGCGGATCAACCAGCCACCCAGCCCAACCTCACTCGATAATCAACGGGTTGGCGGCATCCACCGGATCCGGCGATGCCCCGCACGGCGCATCATGGCCAAACGAGGTCGCGTCATCGGCATACTCTTTGTCCACGTCATCGCGCGAAAGCTGCTCGTCGGGAGTTTCGATCTCCTTCACCATCACCTCTTGGCCCTGCACCAAATACGTGCGAGAACTTCCGCAGTACGGACACGTCTTGCCGTGTGCTACCGTTTCATACGTTTTTTTGCAGTCCTCGCAATACGTGACAGCAGGTATTTCTTCGATCTTAAGCTCGGAGCCCGCTACCAACGGGTTCTTGTTGCTTGCCCAGCGCCAGGCATCCTCAAGATAGTGCGGAACCACGCCTGATACCTCGCCAAGTTGCAACGTTACCGAAGACACGCGCAAAATCGCGTTGTCGCGGCACGCGTCCTCGACCGTCCTGATGATATGAAACACGATGCCCAGCTCGTGCATGACATCAACCTCTTATCTAAAAGGCGAGGCCGGCATTGCGTCCGGCCCCGCCCATCCAATGCAGCAGCTAAACCTCAGGGCCCGCCGCGCTATTTCTTCTTGCCAAAACGAATCTTGATCTCGCGCTTGAGGGCATATTTTGCCAGCGAGGGGACCTTCTTCTCGTACTTGACCATATTCGAGCACTCGGGACGCTCGCGCGTAAGGTGAATGGCGTCAAACGCGCACTTGGTGGTGCACAGGCCGCAACCAATACACTTGTTGGGGTCGACAACCGAGGCGCCGCAGCCCAAGCAGCGAGCGGTCTCGGCGCGCACCTGCTCTTCGGTAAGCGTCTGCGCGTACTCGCGGAAGGGCGCCGCCTTGGCAGTTGCAGCGTCCTTGAAAGCCGGCACCTCGCGCTGGGCGGTGTCGTAGCTCGAAAGATCGGCGTCGTCCTTGTTAAGCTCAACGTACTTGCGCTGGTTGCGGCCAATGGTAAGCGTTCCATGCTGGACAAAGCGATGAATCGACACGGCGGCCTCGTGACCAGCGGCAATGGCGTCGATAGCAAACTTGGGACCCGTGTAGACGTCGCCGCCCACAAAGATATCGGGCTCCGCAGTCTGATACGTCTGCGGATCGGCAACGGCGCCCTGACCGCGACCGAGCTCGACAGCAGAGCCCTCCAGCAGGTTGCCCCACTCGATGCTCTGGCCAATGGCAAAGACAACCTGGTCGCACTCGATAGTCACAAGATCATTCTCGTCATACTCGGGAGCAAAGCGTCCGTCATCGCCAAACACGCGCGTGCAGCGCTTGAACACAATGCCGCGCACGGCGCCCGCCTCGTTGGTGAGTACCTCCTTGGGGCCCCAGCCGCAACGGATGTCGACGCCGTCCTCGCGAGCCTCGGCAACCTCCTCGTCGCTTGCGGGCATTTCCTTGGCAGACTCGAGGCACAGCATCGTAACCTCGGGGGCCTGGGTACGTGCAGCCACGCGAGCAGCATCGATGGCAACGTTGCCACCGCCCACAACTACCGTGCGGCCCATCGCAGGGGCAGCGCCCGCAGTTTGATCGGTGTACTTGGCCAAAAAGTCAACGGCAGTCCAGATACCCTTCGCGTCCTGCCCATCGATGCCGGGCAGACGGCCTCCCTGGCAGCCGATAGCAACATAGAAGGCGGCAAAGCCCTGCTCGCGCAACTCGGCCAAGGTCACATCGCGACCGACCTCCACGCCATAGCGGAACTCGGCGCCCATCTCGCGGATGACCTCGACCTCTGCCTCGATGACGTCTTTCTCGAGCTTGAAGGAAGGAATACCGTAGGTGAGCATACCGCCCGGTCGCGGCATCTTCTCGAACACGACCGGCTTGTAGCCTTTCTCGGCCAGATAGAAGGCGCACGAAAGGCCCGCAGGGCCGGCGCCGATGATGGCGACCTTCTGATCAAAACCGCCCACACGCGTAGGCGTGACCATCGGCGGAATATAGCGCGTTGCAGCGTCGAGATCGCGCTGCGCAATGAACTTCTTCACCTCGTCGATAGCGATGGCGGAATCGACCCTGCCGCGCGTGCATGCGTCCTCGCAGCGGCGATTGCAAATGCGGCCGCACACGGCAGGCAGCGGGTTCTCGCGCTTGATGAGTGCGAGCGCCTCGTCATAGCGGCCCTGCGCCGCGAGCTTGAGGTAGCCCTGGACGGCGATGTGCGCCGGGCAGGCGGTCTTGCAGGGCGCGGTACCTGTCTTGTGGGTCTCGACGCGATTGTCGTTGCGATAGTTGGGCGACCACTTCTCCGACCCCCACTTCACGGTATCGGGAAGCTCCTGGCGCGGATACTCCGGAACCTTGCCCGTCATCTTGCTGCAAAGCTTCTGGCCCAGCTTGACGGCGCCCGCAGGGCATACCTCCACGCAACGGCCGCACGCCACGCACTTGTCGGCCTGCGTATGGGCAACATAGGCAGAGCGCGACAGGTTGGGCGTATTAAACAGCTGCGAGGTGCGCAGTGCGTAGCACACGTTTACATTGCAGTTGCAGATAGCGAAAATTTTGTTCTCGCCATCGATGTTGGTGATCTGGTGCACAAAGCCGTTATCCTCGGCAGCGCGCAGAATGTCGTAAACCTCTTCGCGCGTAATGTAGTGGCCGCGATCGGTCTCGACTACGTAATCGGCCATGTCGCCCACAGCGATGCACCAGTCGTGCGGGTCGTCGCCGCAGCCCTCGCCCAAAACCTTACGGCTTGCGCGACAGCTGCAGGTCGAGGCAGCGTACTTGCCGTCATACTTGTCCAGCCAATGCTCGATATGCTCGATAGGCACTGACGTACTCGCGGCGTCGATAGCCTGCTCGACAGGAATGACGTGCATGCCAATGCCCGCGCCTCCGGGAGGAACCATGGGCGTCGCCTTAGACAGCGGGCCTTTGGACGCCTGCTCGAAAAACTTCGCGAACACCGGATGCTCATCCAGCTGGCCCACACGCATGTTAAGGAACTCGGCAGAGCCGGGCACGAGCATGGGCAGCACCCACTGCTTGGTGCGCGTGGGGTTTTCCCAGTTGTACTCAAGCAAGCCGGTGTAGCTCATATCGTCGAGCACCTTTTCGATCTCGGGCTCGGGCATACCCGTGAGCTTGGCCATCTCGGCCAAGGTGTAGGGCCGGCGCATCTTCATCTTGAGCAAAACATCCGCCTGCTCGTCGGTGGCAGCCTCGGCAAACGACCAGTACTCGTAGCCCAAAAGCTCGTCGCGATGCAGCAAGCGGTTTGTGCAATGCTCACAGAGCTTCACAATCTTCTCGCGCGGGTGCTCGGGCAACGGCGGCACGAACTCCGCACCGATATCGGGCTCGGTATAGCTAATCCCCGGTCCATTGAGAATCATGGCGTCCCCTCCCTTGCCGCGCGGCGACTGCGCAGGCTGCGGTCCTTGTGTAAGCGAGCTATGCGCGGCTGTTCGCGCTCGACCCGCAAAGTTGACATACTGTCAAAAACAGTATTGACGAACCGTCAACAATATTCAAGACTAGAAGGTGAATCACCGGGCCGGAATATCAGAAAGGCGGCAAGCGGATGAGCACCCGCAGCGCGACATCGAACCTCCCAGGCGATGCCGCCTCGCAGCAAAACGAAACCCAGCCAAGCCGGGGCACAGCTGCGCCCACGATTTCCAAGCGTCTCCCTGGAGACGAGCGGCGCCGCAGAATCCTTAAGGCAGTGCGCATCGTAAGCGCCGAGCGCGGGGTATCCCATCTCTCGGTATCGGCAGTAGCAAAGCAGGCCGGCTGCACGCGCTCGCTTTTCTACCACTATTTTTCCGATATGGACGCCGCCGTCGAAGCCGCCATGGACGAGGCTATCGAGGGTTTTGTCAGCGAACTTGAACGCTGGAACGCCAGCCGCACCGTAGGCGACATCGAGGGGGCGCTCGACAGCGTGGCCCCGCTCTTCAAGCGCCTAGTGGCCGACGGGCACGAGCTGCCGGCCACGCTCACCTCAGGCAGCGGAGCCCTCTACGGCGGTTTTCTCCACCATGCAGTCGAGCGCGTTGTGCATTACCTATGCGAAACGACCGTTGTCGACTTCACCACCCATCATGAGCTGCGCATCGACCATGTTTACGAGACCTTCTACACGCTCGTTATGGGACTGCTCATGTACATTCGCACGCACCCGGATGTGCCCGATGAGACCGTAAAGGACATCATCGCTTCGACGCTGCACATCGAGGGCTACACCGCCAAGTACCCGGAACGCCGACCATCTAAGTAGGATGTTAGCGGCCGCAACTGTTTATTTGCGCCCGTCGTGAACGAGAGGGAGAGACGGGCATTAAGGAAAGGAGAGGGACATGTTGTTTGATGTTTGGGGGAGCAACACCGGCATCCATTGGCTCGGCTGGGCCATGGTCTTTATCGGCCTGATCGTGCTCAATGAGGTCGGGCGCCGCAGCAAGGCGGGCGCCGCCATTATCTTTGTCGTGGCACCCCTCGCCATGACCATCTACTGCATCGCCATCGCCGTAGGCGTGGCCAACGGACAGGAGTGGGCACTTACCAACCCCACGCACGTGTACCAGAACAGCTGGTTCCACTACGCCAAGGTTTATGCCGCGCTCGCCGGATGCTGGGGCTTTATTGCCATCAAGTACCAGTGGGGCAAGATCGGTAAGGCCAAGTGGTTCCGCGCATGGCCGTTTGTTATCGTGGCCATCAACATCATGATTGCTGTTGTGTCCGACTTTGAAAGCGCCTACCACTTCTTCGCGCTGGGCGAGACCACCTGGGTCACCTCCGAGGGCGCCACGCAGCTGGCCGGTTGGAACAACGTGTTCAACGGTATCGCCGGCATCATCAATATCTTCTGCATGACCGGCTGGTGGAGCGTCTACGCAAGCGAAGACAAGACCGACATGCTGTGGCCCGACATGACCTGGGTCTACATCATCGCCTACGACATCTGGAACTTCTGCTACACCTACAACTGCCTGCCCACGCACTCTTGGTTCTGCGGCTTTGCCCTGCTGCTTGCGCCCACCGTGGCGGCCTTTATCTGGAACAAGGGCGGTTGGATCCAAAACCGCGCCTTCACGCTTGCCATCTGGTGCATGTTCGCGCAGGTATTCCCCTTCTTCCAGGAGCAGTCCATCTTTGTGACGCACTCCACGCTCGATCCCAATGCGGCACTTGTGGTTTCGATCCTGGCTCTCGTGGCAAACGTCGCCGCGATTATCTACATTGTCTATCGTGCCAAGAAGCTCGGCCGCAACCCCTACAAGCAGGATGTCTTTGAGGGCACCCGCGACTGGGAGATTGCAACTGCTCGCCGCGCCAAGGTCGATTTCGCCCATATGGACTAGTGCCGGCTCGCGCCCATTGGACCGCCACCCTCAAAAAAGACGGTTATAGGTAGGTTGCCAGCAAATTGCCAAGTAACCTAAAGAAAAACCCAGGAAAGCAAGCTCGCTTTCCTGGGTTTTTGCGTCTCTACTTTGAAGAAGCGCTTAACCTACCTATAACCGTCTTTTTTAGATTGTCCAAGCGGTTTTGGCCGGGGCTTCATGCGTCGAGGGCGGGCAAATGCGTCGATTTCCCCCGGCTACGCGTCTGCCTTCCATGCGGCAACGCGATCGCGAAGCCACTGCGCCCACTGATCGACTCCCTCGCCCGTCTTGGCACAGATAGGGATGATGGTGGCATTGGGGTTGCGCATGAGGATATTCTCGCGTGCGCGCTCCATGCTAAAAGTGTCGAATATCGGCAGCGCATCGATCTTGTTGATAAGCACAACGTCGCAGATGGAAAACATGAGCGGATATTTGAGCGGTTTGTCGTCGCCCTCCGGGACCGAAAGAATCATCGCGTTGGCGCAGGCTCCCGTATCGAACTCCGCGGGACACACCAGGTTGCCCACGTTCTCGAGAATCGCCAGGTCAACATGGTCGGAATTCTCGTCAAGCAAGGCGTCTAGGCCCTGCTCTGTCATATATGCGTCCAAATGGCACATACCGCCCGTGTGAAGCTGGATGGCACGGGCACCGGTTTGAGCGATTGTCTTCGCGTCAACGTCCGAGTCGATATCTGCCTCCATAACCGCCAAGGACATATCGTCGCGCAGAGTCTCGATCGTACGCGCGAGCGTCGTGGTCTTGCCCGAACCCGGACTCGACATCAGGTTGAGCAGAAACGTCCCCTGAGAACGCAAGCGCTCACGAAGTTCGTTGGCATGGACGTCGTTATTCGCAAACACGCTCTGCTTGATTTCCAGCACTCGTACGTCTTCCATGTATCGTCCCTTCTTTATCTGCCAAACAAGGCAGGCATCGCATGATTCGCTCATCCATCAGTATCACTGTCTTATGTTGACACATTGTCAACAATATTCAAGAGGGCAACGCCAAGCGACCTCTCTGTCTTCTGAGTAAGCCAATTAAAGCTGGTATATCGTCGTATTCCCCAGCAAGGCGGGGTATCATGTGTCTCGTTTCAAGTCCTCATATCCTTGGAGAAATCCCCATGTCCAGCAACCGCAAGATGCTCAAAATCCTAAGCCTCGCCCAAATTGTCTTTGCCGTCCTTTGCTTTGTGATGGCATCCCTTGTTTTCAATGGCACACCGCGTGTGGAGGGAGACGCTGACGTTCTCACCTTCTTGACAGCAAATCTCGACGCCGTCCTGTGCACCATTGCCGCCTTCCTCACGGCCTTTTGCGCTATCGATGGCATCAAAGGGGCCAACCGCCCCAGCGCCTTAGGAGCGCATCTTGTTGTTGCCATCCTGGTTGCCATAGCAGGCGCGGCGGCATGCGCCCTCTCCCCTGCCATCCAGGGCCTCTCCGTTGTGTGCGCCCTCGACGCCGTGCTGGCGATTGCCGCCGCCATCTTTGGCAAGAAAGTGCGCGCCGAAATCGACCGCTAAGCAAACGGGAGAACATCTAGGCTTCGGCCATCCCATCCAAACGCAAAGGCACCGCTGCGAGAAAATTCTTGCAGCGGTGCCTTGTTCATATCAACTAGACCTCAAAGCCTCGGTAAAACGAGCGTCCCGGGTTAATCCCAAGGGTCGCGCTCGAACAGCGGCTCGCGCTCAGGGCGTCGATCGGAATACGGGTCGTAGCCGTCGTCATCTTCATTCTCCGCACGAATAAACGGGTCTTTGGGCTTGAGTGCCACCTTGACCTCGGCTGCCGTCTTCTTATTGTCCTTATCGCTTGCCATATCCGCTCCCCAATCGTCGTTGGCACCATCCTAGCATGCGCCGCACGCAAAAGGCTCGGCCTCCAGTTGCCTGGAAGCCGAGCCAAATCGTACAAGGGGCCTTAGACGCCCGCGACGCTACTCCTCCGGTGCCTCAAACGGGACATCGAGAACCTCGTCGCCCGAGGCAGAAGCCTTAGGCTCCACTCCTGCGACCTCAAACTTGCCATCGGAGTCCACATCGAGTGAAATCTTGTCGCCCTCATGAGCGCGACCATCGATAATCGCCGCGGCAATAGCATCCACCACCTCGCGCTGGACCAGACGCTTGAGCGGGCGAGCACCAAACACGGGATCCAAGCCGCCCACGGCGAGCATCTGCTTGGCAGCAGGTGTGATCTCGAGCTCCATGCGCTCCTTTGCCAGGCGGGCGCGCACATCCTTAAGCTGGATGTCGACGATCTTTTGGATCTGTTCCATGCCAAGGGGATGGAACACCACGATGTCGTCGATACGGTTGAGGAACTCGGGGCGGAAGGTCTTGGCCATCGCAGCGTCAACCTGCCGGCGCATCTCGGCCTCGTCCTTGCCCGAAAGCTCGGCAATCGCGCTAGAGCCCACGTTGGACGTCATGATGATGATCGTGTTCTTGAAGGACACCTGGCGGCCCTGGCCATCGGTCAAGCGACCATCATCGAGCACCTGCAACAAGATATTGAAAACATCTGGGTGAGCCTTCTCCATCTCGTCGAGCAAGATCACGCTGTACGGACGACGTCGCACGGCCTCGGTAAGCTGGCCGCCCTCGTCGTAGCCCACGTATCCAGGAGGGGCACCGATCAGACGCTGGACCGAGAACTTCTCCATATACTCAGACATGTCGATACGCACAAGCGCACGCTCATCATCGAACAGGCACTCGGCAAGCGCCTTGGCAAGCTCGGTTTTGCCCACGCCGGTGGGGCCCAGGAAGAAGAAGCTGCCGATGGGCTTATCGGGGTCGGAAAGGCCCGCGCGGCTGCGGCGCACGGCTGCGGCAACCGCCGAGACGGCCTCGTCTTGGCCGATAACGCGCTTATGCAACTCGCCCTCGAGATTCTTGAGCTTATCGAGCTCGCCCTGCATCATCTTGGAGACGGGCACGCCGGTCCACGCGCTCACGACCTCGGCAATCTCGTCGGACGTCACTTGCTCGTTGAGACCCTCGCCGTCCTTGCCTTTTTGCTCTTCGAGCGCCGCCTCGGCCGCCTGAATCTCCTGAGTCAAAACCGGGATCACGCTAAAGCGCAGCTCAGAGGCGCGAGCAAGGTCGCCGTTGCGCGTGGCGCGCTCCTCTTCGCTCTTCGCATCGTCAAGCTTGCCCTTGAGCTCCTGCACGTGGTCGATCGCGTTTTTCTGGTTGAGCCAGCCCGCCTTTTGCACGTTGAGCTTTTCTTGGACCTCCGCAATCTCTTGGCGCAAAGTCTCCAAGCGCTCCTTGGAGGCATCGTCTGTCTCCTTCATGAGCGCCTGCTCTTCGATCTGCATCTGCGTGAGCTGACGCGTTGTGGCATCGATCTCGACCGGCATGGAGTCAAGTTCCATGCGCAGACGGCTTGCAGCCTCGTCTACCAAGTCGATTGCCTTGTCGGGCAAGAAGCGGTCGGCGATATAGCGGTCGGAAAGATCGGCTGCGGCCACCAGCGCACTATCGGTGATATGTACGCCATGGAAAATCTCGTACTTCTCCTTCAGGCCACGCAGGATAGAGATGGTGTCCTCAACGGTAGGCTCGCTTACCAGCACCGTCTGGAAACGACGCGCAAGAGCGGCATCCTTCTCGATGTACTTGCGATACTCGTCGAGCGTAGTGGCGCCGATTGCATGCAGGGCACCGCGGGCAAGTGCCGGCTTCAAGATGTTACCGGCGTCCATGGATCCCTCGGTGGCACCTGCGCCCACGATGGTGTGGAGCTCATCGATGAACAGGATGACCTTGCCGTCCGACTTCTCCACTTCCTTGAGCACTGCCTTCAAGCGGTCCTCAAACTCGCCGCGATACTTGGCGCCAGCCACAAGCGCGCTCATGTCCAACTCGATAAGGTCGCGGTCACGCAGTGTGCTGGGCACGTCGCCAGCCACAATACGCTGGGCGATGCCCTCGACGATAGCGGTCTTGCCCACGCCAGGCTCACCGATCAGCACCGGGTTGTTCTTGGTACGACGCGAAAGAACCTGAATGGTACGACGGATCTCGTCGGTACGGCCAATCACCGGGTCGAGCTTGCCGGCACGCGCAAGGTCGCAGATGTTGCGACCGTACTGCTCCAGCGCCTCGAACTGGGTCTTGTCCTCGGCAGAGGTAACGCGATCATCGCCGCGCAACTCCTCGTAGACCTGCTCGATGCGCTCGCGCGTGACACCCGCGTTGTTAAGGATGCGCCCCGCGTCCCCCTTGTCCTCGGCGAGTGCCATGAGCAGGTGCTCGGTCACCACAAAGGAGTCGCCCATCTTAGAGGCCTTCTTCTCGGCCTGATTGAGCACGCGGACCATGTCGTTGGAAAGCCCGATCTGCGCGCCATCGCCCGAGACCTTGGGAGCGCCGTCAATTGCCTTCTGCGCGGCGGCCGCGAGCGAGGAGGCGTCGGCGCCAATGCGCTCGATGATCACGGAGATGTTACGCTCGCCAGCACCCAGCAGCGCCGCAAGCAGGTGCACAGGCTCGACCGCGCCCGCTTGAGCGTCAGATGCGATGCCAATGGCCGTCTGGAGAGCCTCGCGAGAAGTCATTGCCAACTTATCGATTCTCATATATCTCACCTCTCATATAGGTGTTGCCCGCAGCGCGGGCGATGCTCGCGCCGGGGCGGCCGCCCTACGGGGCGGTGTCCTGTTGTTCGAGAGGTATTGTTACCGAATGTGCCCAAGTTATACATAAATCTAAGTCTCTATATATAAGATTTTATGAGTCGGAAGATGCAGGAACAGCGCAAGACGTGATTTGGCGCAAAGCGCGCCTGTAAAAAATACGGTTATAGGTATGTTTGGACAAGATACGCGAATATCTCGACTTTTCGACACCATTTATGCAGGAAAAACAACTCAATGGATCCTGTCTACTTAGATTTTTCGCTTCAGCCTACCTATAACCGTATTTTTTGAAGCAGAGGCCCCGAAAGGCCCCACTCCTGCCCAAGGTTTATTCAAGTGCAGGCGTATCGCCGACCAGCCAACGCCCGCACAGCCCATACCAACGCCTGGAACAGGGCGTCCCAAACGGAACGACCCTGCTTACGAAAAAAGCCCGCCGGAGCGTTAGC
>OLPO01001899.1_pt1 | contig 13503 bp, 12 predicted proteins | sample 1672831 | NCBI WGS metagenome assembly OLPO01 (sample SAMEA3136728, study PRJEB25190) | human gut metagenome
CAGTCGCGTCGGGTCTGCCGCTCAGTTGAAAATTATGAAACAAGTCTGCGGGAGTAAGGAAGGAAAGCAAATGACTCTACGAAAACTGCTATTCTCCCTTCTTTCTAAATTATCACATGTATTGTTTCGTTTACTCGTATCTGGCCTTTTTTTTGAAACTATAATGACCACAAGAGGTCATCTCGTGCTTTTTTCAATACTCATTTTATTTTTCATGATTTTTTATTTTATTTTTTTCTAATTTTCCACTTACTTTTTTATTTTTTTGGTGGGGTTCTGCCCTTTATTATTACTGCGGTAAGCAGTGACGAAATAATCCCAACCTATTCTGGTTCCGGCCCGTCAGGCTCGACCTCGTGTACGGAGGATTCATTCGGGATAAGGGTCTTAATGGAGCCCTTTTCCGAAACAGAAATGGAGGAGGGCTTTATGCGTGCGCCCGGAAACGAAACAGGGCCTGTACTTCCAGCGAATCCAGTCCCTTCCGGGGGCCAGGAAGCTGCTAATCCAGTCCCTTCCGGGGGCCCGGAAGCTGCTAATCAGGCTCCGCCCTATGTCCCCTATCCCTATCAAAACTCTGAAATAATAGGGGGAGATAGCGTGTCCTTGATTGAGTGGAGGCTATTGAAGAAAATAGCCCTTCCTTCAGCCGAACAAATCTACTTTGCCCATCTGAAAGCCCAAGACCTATTCGAGGTCAAAGTAGAAATTATAAGACTGATGGCTTTCTACGACCCAACGGGCGATTGGATGGGACGAGGGGCCTGGGCACTCGATAACCCCAGAACCTCTAGTGGTGAAGAGTCCCTGGAACGTCTTTATGACATCTTGGACGACCTCAAAGAAACCGGGATAAACTCAGACGAGTTTTTTCGGTTGAAAATGAGAGTATTCCGACTAGAGTAACGGAGGTGTGCGAAGGTAGGCTCGAGCTAAGATTCTGCTCGTGAGCGTAATGGTATAAGCCTGCCTGACTGTGAGACCGACTGGTCGAACAGAGACGAAAGTCGGCCATAGTGATCCGGGAGTCCCGTGTTAAAGGGAGAACTGCGAGAAGCCAACCCTAGTACGAGAGGACTGGGTTGGGCCAACCTATGGTGTACCGGTTGAGCAGCACCGGGCAGCTAAGTTGGTATGGAAGAACTGCTGCGCTGCGGGAAATCCTTCTCTATACAAGTTCTCGGACGAGGTTTTTGAACAGAACTTCGATAGGCGAGAAGTGTAAGCACCGCGAGGTGTGAAGCGATCTCGTACTAAAGGGGTGCTATGCACCCCACGACTTTATGGGTCTCGAAGACTTAATTGAGCTGCCAACCCTAGTCAGCAAGCTGAAAAGGGCCTTTCCCCGGATTTCTAAATCAAATCTTTAGTCCTATTTTTTTGTACTAATGAAAGGAGCGAAAGCCACTCGACTGATAAGGAAAGGAGGGACTTATTCAGTTTAGAATCCAAGTTGTTGTTCTTTTCCTTCTTCCTTGCCTTTCTTTCGAACAGCCAGCGCCCAAAGGTGCTCTATTGAGCCGGTCACCGTCTGGTGTAGTAGAAGTTGGCAAGTCAGGAAGTAAAGTACGGATGGCTTGGATCCTATCACTTTCCCATGCTTGTTTGTTGGTCAACAACCAACTACCGGTAATAAAGTCCTCCTTTAGTCCAAGAGAGGATACAACTCATTTATGATTCAAGCCGAGAAGACAAGTAAAAGGAAAGAGCAAGAATATGAAAAAGTGTTTAAGGGGCCTTTGGAATACAATAAAAGACTGTACTGGCAAGTCTGAACCTGTGAACACAACTGCACATGGTGCGGGAGGAGCAAAAGAGAAAGCACCTGTTCGCGAGTCCACCCTCTTCTACCTTTCGGGAGTTCGCTCGCAAGAACTGGCATACCAAGGGAGATCTTTCGATCACTCTCTTAGATTCCAAGGCAGAGAATAATTTTGTTTGCGAGGAAACAATCCACCAACATTGTTCTCATTGCAGTACTTAGCTTTCAAGACTCTGCCCCATAACTTGTCCGGCTGCTTCAGGGCTTGCCAGCTAAGTTTGGACCGCATTGCTAAGTTCGAATAACCCCCAGTTTGGGTAGCGTGACAGTAGACCAACAAGGTGAACAGCTTTCTTGGATTCGGAATCGCCCCATAAAAAACTACGGTTCCATTTATCAATTTGAGAACAGACCGATGCCGACCGACAATTGTACTGTTTGCATTGTGTATATAGGGATGGCTGAGGTAACTTATTTTACCAAGGTAGCTCTTCCTGCAAGCCAACGGTTGCTAAGCTAACTTTCTTTCAAATAAGATCTGTCCCAGCGGTCAGTCTCATCGGCTGGCATTATCATATATTGAAGAATAACGAATTCTAAACCGGCGTGGCGCTGCTGGATGCTTCTGATCAATAGAACAGGAGGAGGAGGAGTCAGCCAAAAAGAAAGACCACCAAAAGTAACGACCACCAAGATACGCATAGTGATTCGATCTTTTGATCACCCATTTTTGAAAAACGTTTTTTGGGGGCTTCCGCCTTACACACGGAAGATTGGATTGCCTGAATCACGAGTCTTATATACTGTGTTACGATCACCTCATATTGATAAAAAGTCCAGAGAACAATTTGAAATTGAAATCAAGAAAAAAATTCTGGTCATAAAAACAGAAAGGCATGAATTGCGCAAGAAGTTCTTTCGGTTAAAACGCCGTGCGACTTGGAGGACATAAGACTTATTGGTCAAGCCAAAAAGATTGCCGACAGGATGCTCCTACCCCACCATGCCTGGCCCATCTATCTTGATCGGAAAGAGGGGGGTATGAAGCGTGGCAAAGAATGCGAGAAGTGTATGATACAACAGGTAACCTTAAGGAGTGGCGGCAAAGCTCTTGATTGATCAACGCGAGTGAACTGTGCTTAGACGCTTCGTAAAACCGCACCGATCTACGAGAAGAGCTGATGGATGAGTATCCCTTTTTGATACACGGAATGTGATCTGGGACACGATGGGAGTTTGCGTGCCTCGGTAGGAAAGAGATCACCGGAGTATAGCACAAGATCGCCTTTTCTTGCTGCCATGGGGTCGACCTGTAAACAAGGTAAACCCAATGGGAACCAAAAAACAGGAGGGTACCGCATTGGGCAGAAGATGATCCAAAAAGCGAAGGCTCACCCTTTAGAAGAAAGGGAGACGAAGTCTCGCCCGAAGGTTAGAAGTAGCTCGACCAATCCAAATAAAGGGGGGGCCTCACCGTCAAAGCCCTAAACAAATGAATAAGGAAGGAGAGCAGCGAAGGGAATTATATTATTATTAGAGAAAGGGGGTGAGATAGGCGACAGGTAGCTTGCTTCCAAGCCGGCCCGGCCGCGAGGAATCAAGAGATCTTTGCCGGTGCTGACTTGGATCTCGGGTGACGGAATAAGGCGGCCAAAAGCGACGAGCAGTCGAAGCTTGGCTACAGCGAAGCGCTTACCAAGCGCGAAGGAAAGGGCCTTCGCCACTTGAGCCGTATGCGGGGGAACTCGCACGTGCGGTTCTTAGGGGGGGAGAGCTAGTAAGCCATCCTATCCCAATAGCGTATATTTGGAGCTCAATATGAAATCGTATTTTCTTGCAAGACCCGCTCGGATAAGGGAAAACTCCAGAGATTGCTTTGAAGTAAGATCCTTGCGTTGAGCTTTTCCTGAACCAGAACGGGGGGTGAGAGAAAAAGGGGATTAAAATGTCCCAAAAATAAAGTGAGGTCGGGACCTTGCCCGCCCCCCCTCCATTCTTCCTCCCCCCCCTCACTCCCCCTTTTCAATAAAGAAGCCCCGCTCCCTAAGGGGCCCCTCTCTGATAAGGAAGGAAACGAAATAATCTCCATTTTACGACAAATCCGGTCCGATGGCTCTTCTCCACTAACCACAAGGATATAGGGACTCTCTATTTCATCTTCGGTGCCATTGCTGGAGTGATGGGCACATGCTTCTCAGTACTGATTCGTATGGAATTAGCACGACCCGGCGATCAAATTCTTGGTGGGAATCATCAACTTTATAATGTTTTAATAACGGCTCACGCTTTTTTAATGATCTTTTTTATGGTTATGCCGGCGATGATAGGTGGATCTGGTAATTGGTTTGTTCCGATTCTGATAGGTGCACCTGACATGGCATTTCCACGATTAAATAATATTTCATTCTGGTTGTTGCCACCAAGTCTCTTACTCCTATTAAGCTCAGCCTTAGTAGAAGTGGGTAGCGGCACTGGGTGGACGGTCTATCCGCCTTTAAGTGGTATTACCAGCCATTCTGGAGGAGCAGTTGATTCAGCAATTTCTAGTCTTCATCTATCTGGTGTTTCATCCATTTTAGGTTCTATCAATTTTATAACAACTATCTTCAACATGCGTGGACCAGGAATGACTATGCATAGATCACCCCTATTTGTGTGGTCCGTTCTAGTGACAGCATTCCCACTTTTATTATCACTTCCGGTACTGGCAGGGGCAATTACCATGTTATTAACCGATCGAAACTTTAATACAACCTTTTCTGATCCCGCTGGAGGCGGAGACCCCATATTATACCAGCATCTCTTTTGGTTCTTCGGTTTTAAATGGCCCTTTTCAGATTCAAATCTGAATACGCATTGCGCTGTATGCTGGGACTGTCTGCTTAATGGTACTCCTACTATGTTCATAAGTGGTTTTCTAGTAAAACCCCGATCTAGTAAAAATGGAGTATCTAAGACACAATCAGCAGGTAACCAACGACATAAAAGCAGTCTAGTAGGAACCTCAGAGACTACATGCGCAACAACTTATCCGTCATCCTTCTGTGAGTGGCTAGCTGGAATTATCGATGGTGATGGAAGTATTCAAGTTAGTAAACAAGGATATACTTCTCTTGAAATTACTATGGGACTTGAAGATCTAAGACTACTACGATATATCCAACATATGCTTGGTGGAAGTATTAAAATGCGATCAGGTGCTAAAGCTTATCGTTATCGACTACATAATCAACTTGGTATGATTAAACTCATGAATTGTATTAATGGTCATATTCGACATTCAGCACGACTACTTCAACTACATCGTGTCTGTCAAGTACTGGATATCCCTGTAATTCTACCTATTACACTAGATGCTCAATCAAATTGGTTTGCAGGATTCTTTGATGCTGATGGTACCATTGGTATCGCTATGAAGAATCGACTACCTCAATTAAGTATTCGAGTAACTAATAAACTTCTACAAGATGTAGAGTCTTATAAGGTAGTATTTGGAGGAAATATCTACTTTGATAGTAGTAAAAATGGTTACTATCAATGGTCTGTACAAAGTAGAAAAGATGTAATCATGATGCGTCATTACTTTAAATCAAGTACTTTCCGAAGTCATAAATCACGACGATTCTTCCTTATTGAGGAATATTACAGTCTTTACGATCTCAAAGCATTTAAACCTGACAGTATTCACCATAAAGCATGGCTAGCTTTCCTAGAAAAATGGAATAAGTTGATGATATAGTCCACCTTTCTTCTATTCATCCGCTTATATTAGTAGAAGAGAGAAGCACCCTGAAGTTTACATCCTCATTCTGCCTGGATTCGGTATCATAAGTCATATCGTTTCGACTTTTTCGGGAAAACCGGTTTTCGGGTATCTAGGCATGGTTTATGCCATGATCAGTATAGGTGTTCTTGGATTTCTTGTTTGGGCTCATCATATGTTTACTGTGGGCTTAGACGTTGATACCCGTGCCTACTTCACCGCAGCTACCATGATCATAGCTGTCCCCACTGGAATAAAAATCTTTAGTTGGATCGCTACCATGTGGGGGGGTTCGATACAATACAAAACACCCATGTTATTTGCTGTAGGGTTCATCTTTTTGTTCACCATAGGAGGACTCACTGGAATAGTCCCGGCAAATTCTGGGCTAGACATTGCTTTACATGATACTTATTATGTGGTTGCGCATTTCCATTATGTACTTTCTATGGGAGCCGTTTTTGCTTTATTTGCAGGATTTCACTATTGGGTGGGTAAAATCTTTGGTCGGACATACCCGGAAACTTTAGGTCAAATCCATTTTTGGATCACTTTTTTCGGGGTTAATCCGACCTTCTTTCCCATGCATTTCTTAGGGCTTTCGGGTATGCCACGTCGCATTCCAGATTATCCAGATGCTTACGCTGGATGGAATGCCCTTAGCAGTTTTGGCTCTTATATATCCGTAGTTGGGATTTGTCGTTTCTTCGTGGTCGTAACAATCACTTCAAGCAGTGGAAATAACAAAAGATGTGCTCCAAGTCCTTGGGCTGTTGAACAGAATTCAACCACACTGGAATGGATGGTACAAAGTCCTCCAGCTTTTCATACTTTTGGAGAACTTCCAGCTATCAAGGAGACGAAAAGCTATGTGAAGTAAAAGAAGAAAAGGTCGCCGACTGCTACTAAGAACCTAACAGAACTTTTCAAAATGTGAGCTCAGCTTCTAAAGAGCTATTGGATGGGAAAGATTTTCCCTTCATGACCTCGAAGAAAGTAGGTCCTACTGGATCGATTGGTTAGACAATTTTTGTCCTTACACCCCCTCACCAGGACCATTCACAAGCTCCCGTTCTGATCCCGCCCACCGACCTGGAATACAAAGCTTGTCCGGATGAAAGAGCGAGTCATCCCTCGCATGAAAATGAACGATATTTTATTCATTGCCTCGACTCAACCCTCTGTATATACCCTTTCAGTCCGGCCGGCGTACTCTTCCTCATAACCCTTTAGGTCTCACTTTTCAACTCCCTACGGGTGTTAGACCCCCTTAACTCTTGTTTTTTCTGCTTATAGATCTGCCTTTTGTAGCCTTTTTAAGACCGACTAAGACAGATGCAGCTTATTCCAGAATTCCTTCTTACAGGGGGATTGACCTTTCCTTGTTGGAAGCTCTCTCTGTCTGTCGCAATAAGGGCGCTAGATTCAAAAGTGTGCCCTTCGATCGCGGTGCTAATCTTACCATCTGACGCAGTCCAACTTATCCCTGCTAACCTACAACTAAAGCAGCATTCCAACTTTTGACGAAATGCGGCCGAGGGCATTCCATCGGAAAGGACACATCACACACCCTAACTCCACGAAGGGATGGAATAGACAGGCAAAAACCATTGACCCTACGATTAGCCCTTGTTGCTAGTAGGAGAAGACATACCTATTGCATTCTCCCTGCTAAAGCCCTCAACATTAGAGGTCTACTTGCCCTACCGATGTGAGCCTGCACTGGTAAAGGCTTTACTGTACTGCTCTAGTCGCAGTCCGGTAATCTTAGGGCGAAAAAGACAACCGCATCTGTGCTGTGTAGTCGGGTCACACACAGCCTTTAGCCTCTGATATGCCCTATAGATATTGCTGGAGAGAAAGCTAGCTCGCCCGATAGGTTTAAATTCGACCGAAAGGAGAGGTTTAAATACGCTCGCCCGATCCAGAATAGGGTCTTTCGATCCTACGAAGTCTCGACCAATCCATAATAGAGGTACGAAGTCATTTTCATCCGAAAGAATTCCGTCCGAGCTGGCTCTTGCCAAGTAAATCGATACATTTTTTTCTCCCCGGGGATTTTTTCTTCCTTGCCTCGGTGTCTTCTACGCGAATACGCCATGCTACCATCAGTATCAAAGCTAAGCGCTCCTAAGTTCGAAGCGAGGGCGCAGGCAGGGGTTGGGGGGGTTAGGAGAAGAAAGCGCATTGCGTGATTCGTAAAGCTGCCGGGTGCTCTGAGTGCGCATTCAAAGCAATCTATCCGGATGATCCTTTTGGTAAGTTTCTGCCTATGCCTGTCCCTCTCGAACAAGTAATGCCGGGTCTTATCTCTACCACGCAGAAAGCTTCTAAGCTACTTTAGTGGTCCAATAGCTTAGTATATAGATCTTGCATCCTAGCTAGCTTATATACTGACAAGTTTCTTACTTAGCTTGAAGGGGGGCGAGCTTTCACCTGGCCATTGCTGTCTCTCGGCGCTGGTCTATTCGGCAATTGGATATTTCGTCTGCCTTCCTCCACGGTGAGCTCAAGGAAACTGTCTTCATGGTTCAACCCCCGGGATTTTTTTACTCAAATTTCCCAAATCATGTATGCAAGCTTCGGCGCTCACTCTATGGTTTGAAACAGGTTCCGCGGGAATGGTTTGCGTGTCTCCGCCTTACTTACTTATGGTTTTCTTGGCTCTAAAACCGACCACTCTCTCTTTTATTATCATCATAATGGGGTCATGCTCTTTTTCCTGGTCTACGTTGATGACATCTTAATCACAGGCAATGACTCTTCAGCTTTGCATCAACTTATTCAATACTTGCAAACTCGCTTCGCTGTTCGAGACATGGGTGCATTAACTTATTTCCTGGGTATTGAGGTCGCGACAACGTCCACCGGCCTCCATCTTTCACAACGCAAGTACATTCAAGACCTCCTTTACAAAGCTGGCATGTCCTCCTGCAAACTGCTGGCTACTCCTGTTTCCGCTGATAAGTCAACTCTTGAGCCCTCCTCGCCGTTCAATTAGATCTCTCGCAACAGAGCCGGTTTTCAAAGAAGTCATTCGAGATTCCCCGCTTTCTTATTCAAACGAAGCTGACCGAGGAAGACGAAGATGAAACGTATCAAAGACAACAACCATGTTATTCTATTGCGTACCCTCACTTGAAAGAAAACCTTTCCCAACCTCAGATCTCTCTCGATAAAGTGGGTTACATCTCAATGGTTGATTGTTGAGCCGCCAACGGATCCACGAGATGATGAATGGAGTGCGAATCACTTGACTCCTATCCCGCCTTCTTAACTCTGTGGAGTCCGAGGGAAGGGAGAAATAGAGCACGTGGCAATTGATCGTCGATGAAGTTGGTACTCTTCTCGCACCTGAAAAATGATTCGGAACTTTTTTTTCGAGTGAAAGCACAAGCACTTCGTTAAACAACAAAATATCGCGGATGGAAGTATACCATGGATTGATATTTACATGGGTTTCCCCCTCTTGAACTTTATTTTGGGAGGTTGAAGAGGCAAAAGGGATAAGGATATTCTGACATGTCTCCATTGTTCTGCGGGCGGTCAACCATTTCTGAAGGTAGGATCTCCTTTCGGGGTGAATCTCCCAATGTCCTAAATAGGAATAAACCCAGGCAGGGCCTATAAAGCATGATTCCAATCTTGTAGCACCTGGCAAGATAGCAGAGCAGGCAGAATGCATGCTTCTTTCGGGAAGTGGTGGAAATCCATGGTAGTTATATAGAAGGAGTTTAAGCAAGGATAAACAGGTGCCAGTCTATGTACTTGAGAGGGGCATCATTTATCCCGTACTTTCTGATGAGGAGCTTTTGGAACTGCCTGATCTTGTAGGTGAGGAGCCTTTCCTGGACGATGTTATAGGTGACGACTTCTGGTGGAAGGTTATTTCTTATATTATTCGGGGTTCCTCAGGCTCAGGTTTGGAGCAGGCCTTTCACTCTGGGAGCCCTTGGTATCCTTACTTTTTTTCCAATTGTCTCTCAAGCGAGAGAACTGGCCGCTTATAGGTCATTCCTTGAATAGCAACTCGTTTCTTTGACAGGACTTGACCTAGGAATGAGCCTAATTCAACTAGTAAACCCGTGTTAGGTTAGGCAGAAAGCCGTTGAAGGGAAGTTCTGATGCCACGGAATAAAGGGAATTCCGCTAGTTCACTAGCGTCTCAACCAGTAGATCCTTCTTCCAATTATTAATGCCTGGATTCCTTTTTTTTAACTATCGTTAAACCGCTTTCGTTAAGCCTTTCAGGACGTTTTAAAGATAAGATAACGCCACTATTCCTGACCTTAGGAAGGAATAGAGGTAAGGTCTTTACCGATTCTATATCTCTATAGAACTTTTTTTTTTCTTTTATTGTGGATTATTCTATTTCTTATCTTTAGTATTGGTCTAAAACTATTTATTTCAATTAAATTAAAAAGCAAGGACTAATATAGCACCCCAATATAGCACCCCACAGAACACCTATTTGATCCATGACGCCAAGGGCTCGGGCCTCTTTCAAGGAGTGACTTTCCGCCAGAAAGCTCACTACACGCCACGTCACTTTTTACTTATCAAAGAAAGACAAGCTACGAACTACCGCTGCTCTTCCGTGCTCGTAGGTTGACTCCCCTATGCATCCCGACTAAGGTTTCACAAACGTACACTTCCCTTATGCATCCAGCCGCTTCACTAATCTGAATAGGTTATACAGAAGGGTGGGTTGATTATAGACTCTTATGTGCGTTCCTTCTTCGAACCTTTTGGTATGTATTGCCCCCTAACTATAGATCAAATCCACTGGACGAGAAAGTAAATTCCGCGCTGCTGCTGAGTCGTCGGACTTATCCACCAAGGGATTCGTGGAATTTTTTTGGATTGCGTTGGGGGAAATCTACCAAAGCTAGGCAGATAGATAGACTCCTTTCCCGCCCGCTGCTAAGGAAGAGCAAGAAAAAAAATGAAATGATAGTTTTTTTTAATCAGCGTCCCCTTTTGGGTATGCAGATACTAAGAGTCCTCTCACTACCAACCAGTAGACATCATCCGGCTGGGTCTTGCCGGTATCAACAACGAGAAAAAAAAACAACCAAATGAAAACAGCAACTAACTATGGCTCTTGGCCCAGACAACGTCCTAGGCGTAGGGGGGATCGGAGCAAGAGGGAAGGCCGTCACGGACGTTTTTATTCCTGGGCCTCAGTAAGTAGATCGAGAGGTCGTTCCGCCCCTTGTCCCCGAAGATGGGTAATATGTTCTCAAAAAATCTTGCTCCAATCTGACCTAGCTGGCGAGCGATCCCAGTTCGCGGCAGAGAACAAGACAGCAAGCGAGCGTACCTTTGTTCGCTTCTTCTCCACCAAGCACGAAAGTTTAAGGATAACTGTAGGTCAGTGGTTACCTAAGGAAACTCCGATTCGATCCGCCCCCTAAGGGAGGCATCTCATCCCGATCACAAGGAGAGGTTCACCATGATGGGGGGTACTTCTTTTTATCCCTTCCGGAAAGAATGAAATGCATAGGGGACCATCCTTTTGTTGCGGCATGCTCTTCAGATTTACGAATTCGCAGGGGGCCTCAGGCCCTACTTAGTTTCGCAAGCCTTTGTCATTGTCAGTCAACTAAGTAGGGCCTTTTGAATTGAATCTTAAGTAGTCTATCAGTGGTGCGAAGCGGCTTTGCCCCTTTTCAGTAGGGGAGAGCGAAAGGTTAGACCTTAGAAAGTAAGCGAACCGCGGTTCTTCTATGTAGGCATGGCGTTCCCCCTTGACTCTCCTAACGTCGAGCTAAGTAACTTCGTAACCTTTGCGTAGCGTAGTAGAATGAAGGCTACGCACCGACGCTCTCTTATCTATTAGCCTAAGCGTTTTCGCTAACTCGCTCGCCTATTTACACCCTACTATACAATACATTAGTAGGGTAGGCTACTTCAATGACGTAAAGAGCCGGAGAGTCGAAAGGGTCGCCTTCGGAAGCGTTCGCCGCAAAGCGTCACTCCTTCCTTTTTTTTTATGTCGTGACGCTGACTTTTTCCAATCCATAAACCCCGAAACGAAACTAAGTTCGTTCCCTTTCGTCAAGTAGGTAAAGTAGGCATATGAACCACTTTTGCTTTGCCTGTCACTCTATTGGAACAAAGCAAAGAAAGAGGCGGAATGAAGAAAGGGAAGGGGCAAGGGCGGTCTTGCTTGGCGCGAAGGCTGCTGGTTCGGGGGCAGGGTACGGTACTAAAGGTCCTCGGACTTCCAGGCGGTCTTTCTTTTGGGCAGCTGTTCACCGTTGGATCTCGCCAATACAGCCCCCTATAGTTTTCGTTACCGAGATATCTTTTTTTTTCATTGTTCCCAGGGATTTTTTGGGTAATCCGCTCCCATGCTGCAAACAGTAAAATCTGAACTAAACCTTGTCGCTCTTCTTTCTTTCCCCGCGGGCAGGAAGCACACCAGCAGCGTGCGTTGCGTGATTCTACTGTGTTTCTTGCACTTGACTGGGTGGACAGTTGACCGGAAGAGAACTTAGATTCGCCCGGCCAGCAGGCGGGCGGTGTGCTTATCTTGTGTGACAACACTACGGAGCGAGTGGCGCTTCTAGGCGGGCAGCTGTGTGACAACACTACAGAGAAAGCGGCGCTTTCGTGTAACATGCTATGGTCTCAATGCCCTTACGAGGTAGTGATGAGTTTCACGCGCTCTAAGCCTGGCCCGCGCGCGGTTAGGAAGATTGGCCACAATCTGAGCGGTACCACCCACCCTACCGTACCACCTATAGGCGGCCGTCCGTCCTACAGCCGCCCGAAAAGGAACTGCAGTGATCTTGAATAGGAATCCTACAGCGATAAATAGAATCCCCATAAAAATACCACTAGATCGAGCACCAGTGATTTCGTATCCGGTAAAAATCTTGGCTAATTGATCGAAGTGGGTAGCTCCAGTAGACCCATAGATCATGGAACAAATAGGGTGGGTAGGCCACCATACTACACGTATAGACGCGAACCCCCCTCGTTACCGTATGTGCGACTCTCACCGCATACGGCTCGCACAAAGACTCAACAATCCATTCCGAGCCTTTTATTCCACCTCTCCTCTCCAATCCTCGATCAAACTTGCTTGCGTTCCCCAGGCGCTATGAGATGGGGTTCCTTCGCCTATCGTATGTATCGGCTTGGCTTCGTCCAGAACAGAACCAAGGAGGCATTCTGGCGGGCGCGTGTAGGAAGGCCGACCGCTACATAAGTAAAAACAAAAAGACTACGACTACAGGAAGCGAGTCGCTTCTATTCTCGTTGGGATTGGATATAGATGGAGAATCTATAGATCGTAGTAGTTCGCCAACCTCTCTAACTAACATACGATACAATTTAACTTCACGGCACGGCAAAAAGAAAGAGCTTCGCCACCGTTTTTTCTCTAAAGGAGCCTTCCTACGCTGACGAATGCCTCCTTTCTCTTTCTTATCTGAAGTCTACAACAAAAAAGTGGGAGAGGCAGGATTCGAACCTACGTAGAAAAACTTCAACAGATTTACAGTCTGCCGCTTTTGACCACTCGGCCACTCTCCCCTTCCCGGGCCGAGCCCCCTCTCCGGGTTCTAAGAAGGAGGGCTAGCCTTGAATCAATCAAAAAGCTTATATTGATTTGATTGAAGGGAAAAAAGACTATTTATTAGCTTACGTTCCGGGAAAATCGAGTCATTTAGTCAGTTCATAACAATCTCTGTAAAGCAAGGAAGCTTCGTAGACAGCTTTCCCCTCATGTCATGTAGTCGTCGTCCCCAGCCCCCCTTCGCCGCTTCTGGCGAAGCTGCGAGTTCATGAGCAAGTGAATGAACGAGCCATGTTCCTAAAAGGAGTGACCGTCTTTGTTTTCTTCCCTTCCCCTATCCCTTCAAAGCCCATAGGTTGGCCGCGAGCGCTTTACTAATATAATAGAAGAAAGAAGCTCTTCTGCTGAGCGAAGCTGCGAGCCTACTTAAATAGGGCTACAGCAAGCCTT
>OLPO01001919.1_pt1 | contig 13453 bp, 10 predicted proteins | sample 1672831 | NCBI WGS metagenome assembly OLPO01 (sample SAMEA3136728, study PRJEB25190) | human gut metagenome
TTGATTTTGAACAGTATCCGGAAGAGCACTGCCTGAAAGCACCGGAACTTTTAAGAGAGGGAGGCGTTGGTGAAGATATCATCCACAGTGTAGTCTCCCATGGATATGGTATCACGATCGGATGCGGTGTTACTCTTGATGTAGCACCGGAACATGAGATGGAAAAAGTATTGTTTGCAGCCGATGAACTGACCGGACTGATCTGGGCGGCAGCGCTGATGCGTCCTTCCAAAAGTACAAAAGACATGGAACTGAAATCCTTAAAGAAAAAATACAAAAGCAAAGGATTCGCTGCAGGATGCTCCAGAGAAGTCATCCAGCGCGGAGCCGATCAGCTCGGCTGGGAACTGGAAAAACTGCTGACGATGACAATGGAAGCAATGAAAGCAACCGAAGATACGATTAATGCGGAGTGTGAATCTCTGTAAAACAAATCGAGATACTTAATCCGAAAGTGAATCGGCTATTTGACAACTGGTTTACTTTCGGATATTTTTATAATTCCTGTGACCGCGGTTTCCTTAAGAATTCGTGAATTCTTGTGGGTTATACTTGCGAAAAACAGCGTATACTGATATAGTACAAAAAACAACAGTTCCAAAGAGGAGAGCAGACAATATGAAAAAAGGAAAAATCAAAGCGCTTCTAGTGCTGCTGGTGATCGTTCTTGCGGGGATTTATTATTATGTAACAATCCCGGCGATCAACATTCATTCTACGGGAATCTGGATTTTTATCCTGTTGGTACTCGTATTGATTCTGGCAGCTTATGCAGCTAAAAAGAAGTTTACCAGCATCCGTGAGGTGAAAAGCAGCAAGTTTCTGAAAATCGGAGGCATCGTACTGATGGCTGTACTGCTTGTATTTGCAGCAGGAAGCATCTTATCTTCCCCCATCGTAAACGCAAAACAGTATCGAAATCTGCTGACCATCGAGGAACGCGACTTTTCGGAAGATATCCAGCCGGTGAATTTCAGTCAGATTCCGTTGCTTGACAAAGACAGCGCGATGATTCTTGGAAACCGAAAAATGGGAAGTATGGTAGATATGGTTTCTCAGTTTGAGGTCAGCGATCTGTATTCGCAGATCAATTATCAGGAAAAACCGGTTCGCGTGACTCCACTGGTCTACGCAAGCCCGATCAAATGGCTGACCAACCAGTCGCAGGGAATCCCGGCGTATATTATGATCGACATGACGACACAGGATACCTCGCTGGTAAAACTGGACAAACCGATCCGCTATTCCGAGGCAGAATATCTGAACCGGAATATTTATCGTCATCTGCGTTTTCATTATCCAACCTATATCTTCGATCAGTTGAGTTTCGAGATTGACGATAATGGCACTCCTTACTGGGTCTGCCCGGTGCGGAAGTATACAATTGGACTTTTTGGTGGTGCAACAATCGGCAGAGTTGTCCTGTGTAATGCCCAGACAGGAGAGTGCCAGGATTACACGTTAAAAGACTGTCCGGAATGGGTAGATCGTGCCAATCCGGCAGATCTTCTGATTCAGCAGTATAATTACTATGGAACACTGGTGCACGGTTATATCAACAGCATCTTCGGACAGAAAGGCTGTCTGAAATCTACAGACGGATATAATTACATGGCGATGGAAGACGATGTATGGGTATACACCGGTGTAACTTCTGTCAGCGGAGATCAGTCCAACGTAGGATTTGTTCTGATCAATCAACGTACCAGAGAGACACGATATTATAAGGTAAACGGAGCAGAAGAGTATTCGGCGATGGGATCCGCGGAAGGGCAGGTTCAGAACCTTGGGTACAAGGCAACTTTCCCGATCCTTCTGAATATTTCCAATGAACCAACATACTTTATGGCATTGAAAGACGGTGCCGGACTGGTAAAAAAATACGCGATGGTAAATATCCAGAAATACCAGAATGTTGCCATCGGAGATACCGTATTCGCCTGCCAGGACGCTTATGTGAAACTCCTGAATACCAGTGGAATTACTGCTGGAAATGAGAGCGATTTCAAAACTGTCACCGGAACGATCCAGCGGATCGCGCAGAGCGTTATCGACGGCAATTCCCATTTCTACCTGGTATTAAATGGACATTCCGAGATCTTCGATGTCCCGGTTCAGGATTATCTGCAGGTCGTAACATTGCAGGAGGGAGACACGGTTACCGTAGAATACCTGGAAGGAACTCCGGTTTGTACGGTATTGAACCTGGAGTAGAAAATTTTCACTTGGCAGCAAAAGAGTTTCATGATATAATAAGAAAAATCAACTGATAAACAAAATACAGATTAGATATGTAAGTCCAAGGGCGGACATCCGAAAGGGTGTCTGCCTTTTTTCGATATACAGGAAATTATCTTCCTGCATATCAAGATCGCGAAGCCTATGTTATCTTATTGCCGGCATAATATTCCGCTATATGCCATAAACTGATATATCCTGTACAGGAATCAGAGCACCTGGAAAACGTACAGAATCTTTTAAACGCTCAGCAACTATGAAGATACGAAATATTTATGAGATTTACATATCTACACCACAGAAGGGAGAACAAACATATGGAAAAGTTCAGTCAACTGGTAACCTGGGTGGACGGAAAAGTCTGGGGCTGGGGGATGATTCTGTTACTTCTCGGAACTCATCTTTTCATGACCGTCCGAACCGGGTTTATCCAGAGAAAAACAATCACAAAAGGAATCAAGCTTTCTGTATCCAAAGAACCGGATGCAGACGGTGAAGTCAGTCAGTTCGGAGCACTTGCCACTGCGCTGGCATCTACGATCGGAACCGGAAATATCATCGGTGTGGGAACTGCCGTTGCCTTAGGTGGTCCTGGTGCCGTTTTATGGTGCTGGCTTACCGGTGTGTTCGGTATCGCGACGAAATACAGTGAATCACTGATTGCAGTAAAATATCGTGTCAAAACCGAAGATGGACGAATGCAGGGTGGTGCCATGTACGCACTGGAACGCGGTTTGCATATGCGGTGGCTGGGGCTGATCTTTGCTGTATTTGCCGGGTTTGCTTCGTTCGGTATCGGATGTGCCACACAGGTTAACGCCATCGCTACTGTCTGCAATGAGAATCTTCACATCAATAAAGCAGTTGTCGGAATCATCATTGGCGTTCTGACAGCAGTTGTCATCTTTGGTGGAATCAAAAGCATCGCAAGGGTCTGTGAACGACTGGTTCCGTTTATGGCACTTTTCTATGTGCTTGGCTGTATCGTGATTCTTGGAATTAATTATGACTATATCATACCTGCAATCACAACTATCTGTCGCCTGGCATTCCAACCGGGAGCAGCAGCCGGCGGTCTGGTAGGAAGCGGTATCATGCTGGCGATGCGTTACGGAGTTGCCCGGGGACTGTTTTCCAATGAATCCGGTATGGGTTCTGCACCGATTGCCGCAGCGGCAGCACAGACACGAAACCCTGTACGCCAGGCACTGGTATCCTCCACCGGAACTTTCTGGGATACTGTAGTCGTATGTCTGATGACCGGTCTGGTACTGGTTTCTACGATTATGAAAAACCCGGCTATCAATGCCAATGAGATCACCGATGGTGGTGTACTGACCTCCCTTGCCTTCGATCAGATTCCGATCATCGGACCTTTGATCCTTGTCGTTGGAATCATTTCCTTCGCATTCTCTACGATCCTTGGATGGGCATATTATGGGGAACGTTGCGTGGAATACTTTGCAGGGAAAAAGGGACTGATTCCTTATCGTGTGTTATATATCGCCGTAGCTGTGATCGCTCCGGTAGTAGCCCTTGATGTAGTATGGGACATCGCCGATATCCTGAACGCCCTGATGGCACTCCCGAACCTGATCGCCGTACTGCTCCTTTCCCCGGTTATTGTGAAAGAAACGAAAAAATACCTGGATGGCCTGGACGCAAAAGATGATACGGAGATTCCGGTGATTAAAAAATAGCAAAAGATGATGATGAGTAAAATAGCGAGCATATACCGATTATTTTGTCGTGGTGTATGCTCGTTTTTTGGCTTGTATGATGGAGATTGTCGTTTAACTGTAAAATAATAATATTAGTCTGTAAAACAGTGCCGGGGTATCAACTTGTTATTTGGCCTGTTAGATGGTAAAATCAAAGTACATTGGGGCAGAGTATCTTCCGTTCCAGTAGTATAGCTTCGGAAAGGAGCATGAAAAAATGGCAATAGTGTTGAAGCTTCCTGTTGGCAGACGGTTTAAATTCTTACTGGAAAGTAATAAACTGGATGATGACGATAAAGAAATGTATCGTGAGTTGATTTCTTTAAACAAGAGCCAAATCCCGGTGATTTGCCAAATGCGGAGTATATGGAAATTTATGACAGGATGTACGAACGGTATAAAAAGTTTGCGGAATTAGTTCACAGAACTGCCTGAGAGCCATATACTTGATATGTTAGAAGATATCTACAAATAAAGTCCAATGAATTCCCATTGATGAAACATCTCAAAAGAGCTATACTATAATAGAGCACGCTGCTAAAACTTCCTTAAGTGAAGGCAACAATAGTTTTTTATAATGGAGAACAAAATGAAAACTACAAATCAACAACCGGCAACTGTACGAACATCCCCAAGATGGAAGCAGCCACTGATATCGACAGGCTGCGTACTTTTCGCATCGTTACTGATGTCTGTCAACATCAAATCTTTCGTCCGGGCGGGGAATCTGATTCCGGGAGGATTTACCGGTTTATCACTTTTGTTACAGCGTACGGCGGAAACATTTTTCGGAATTTCATTGCCATATTCGGTGATCAATATTGCATTGAATGCGATACCGGCGATTATCGGTTTTCGGATGATCGGGAAAAAGTTTACCTCATATACGGTACTGATGATCGTACTGAACTCTTTTCTGGTCGATCTGATCCCGGTAACGCCGATTACATATGATCCGCTTCTGGTGTCTGTATTTGGCGGGATTTTGAACGGAACAGCAATCTCGATTGCTTTGTTCGGAAAAGCTTCCAGCGGTGGAACGGATTTTATTGCGGTTTATCTTTCCTCCAGATTGCATAAACCGTCCTGGAATTTTGTTTTTGGTATCAATGTGGTGATACTTACGACCGCAGGTTTTCTGTTTGGATTTGAGGCTGCGATGTATTCCATCATTTTCCAGTTCGTTTCCACACAGACGATCAACACACTTCACAGAAAAGATCAAAAAGCAACCATGTTCATTGTCACCCGTCACGGAGCAATGCTGGAGCAGAAGATTATGGAATGTACCAGGCATGGAATCACACATCTTGCCGTTCAGGGCTGCTATCTGAAAGAGGACAAAGACATGCTGTACACAGTACTGGGAGAAGATGAGGTGAAAGAAGTGACTGCACTGGTTCACAGCCTGGATCCGGAAGCATTTATCAACATTATCAAATCCGAGGGAATCGCGGGAAGATTCTATGAGGAACCGTTAGAATAAAAGAATAACAAGAACTTTGAATAGTTACAGAACAGTTATTAAAAATGCTCCTGGGATTCCAGGAGCATTTTTGAAAGAAATTATTTACTCAGTCGAATTACATTCCAGCTGTGTTTCCCAAAGACGGTCTGTAATTTGCCATTTTCCAGTTTGGTAGCAGAAGAGAGTGTCGGAGCTACTGTGTTCGGAGCGGCTTCTGTATTAACCGCTTTCAGATCATCGTTGGTCAGAACGATATGTTCAGCTACTTTGTAACCTTCAAACTGTCTCAGGTCACAGCTGACTTCCATATCTTCTTCCAGGCTCTTATTCACAGCAAAGATTGTCAGAGTATCTTCTTCCTCGTTCCAGATGCATACAGAATCCAGATACGGAGCTTCTCCGTAAGTTTTGCTTTCATATACCGGGGTGTGTACCTGGGTGTTCAGAACAGTACCTCTTCCGTATACACTTGCGTGGAAATACGGATAGAAAATAGTCTGTCTCCATGCACCGGTGTCAGAAGTCATGATCGGTGCGATAACATTGACCAACTGTGCCAGGCAGGCAATTTTTACACGGTCTGCATGGCGAAGAAGTGTAATCAGCATACTTCCGACTAACAGGGCATCTTCAAAATTGTAGATATCTTCCAACTGATGGGGTGCCTGGATCCATTTTTCCAGTTTTTCATCTGCTTCGTTGCTGTGATACCAGACATTCCACTCATCGAAGGACAGGTTAATATTCTTTTTGCCGTGTTTCTTTGCTTTGACAGCATCGCAGATACTTACGACACCTGAGATAAAATCATCCATTCCTTTGGAACTTGCCAGAAAATCAGGGGTATCGCCATCACGGTTTCCATAGTACTGATGCAGAGACATATAATCAACCTCATCATAAGCCTCATCCAGAACGGTGTATTCCCAGGAACCGAAGGTTGGCATATCCAGATTGGAGCTTCCGCAGGCTACGGTCTCGATCGTAGGATCCATGAATTTCATCAGACGGGAAGTCTCAGCTGCGATTCTTCCGTATTCTGTAGCCGTTTTATGGCCCATCTGCCACGGACCATCCATTTCATTTCCCAGACACCATACTTTGATATCGTGCGGATCTTTGTAACCGTGTTCTTTTCGCAGATCACTGTAGTAAGTGCCGCCTTTGAAGTTACAGTATTCCAGAAGATTCTTGGCATCTTCCGGTCCGCGGGTTCCCAAATTGACAGCCATCATGATATCACTTCCTGCTTTTTTTGACCAGTCGGCGAATTCATTTAATCCGAACTGATTGGTTTCGATCACACCCCAGGCAAGCTCCGGTCTGGATGGCCGTTTGTCTTTTGGTCCTACGCTGTCTTCCCAGCGGAAACCGGATACAAAGTTACCGCCCGGATAACGAACGATCGGAACCTGCAGTTCTTTGACTAGATCCAGGGTATCTTTCCGAAATCCCTGTGCATCGGAGTTCGGGTTGCCTTCCTGATAGATTCCTTCGTACACGGCTCTTCCCAGATGTTCAATAAAAGAACCGAAGATCCTTTTGTCTACCGCGCCGGTGAGGAAATATTTGTCTACAATAATTTCAGCTTTTTTCATTGTAAAAACCTCCTGTGGTTATATAATGTGCTCTCGACATGTATTGTCTGTACTGTCTATGATTGTAACAGAACATTGGAAGAATACCAGAGGTTTTTGTCCGAAGTAATTGACTTTTTTTCCGGTGTCAGGTATGCTTTTTGTAGAAAATACGAGAGGGTGATGAAGTAATGATTTCAGATATTTCCATACAGTTTTGCGAATACAACCGCTCCAACCCAGATGCTGACCGGATCTACCGTCCACAGGGGAGCGGCGATTATTTGTTTTTATTGCTGAAAACTCCGATGAAAGTTTATCAGGAGAATGGTATACTGATTACCGGAGAAAATGCCTGCATCCTGTACACACCAGGACAGATGCAGCACTATCAGGCAGTACAGAAGTTCCGGAACAGTTATCTTCATTTTGTTGCACAGGAGAATCCGGCAGAATATTTTCAGCTTCCGCAAAATCAGATATTTTATCCGCAAAATCCGGAAGAAATAGAAGAAATCATCCGCAAGCTGCAGCAGGAATACATCACCCGCGGTTCTCATACGGAAGCAATGCAGAGTGCACTGATCTGCCAGCTTCTGGTCACGGCAGCCCGTGGACTTGAAAAAGGGCAGCGACATAACCCAGAAGAAGAAGGGTTGTACCGGGATTTTCAGGCACTTCGCATGGAGATGCTCCGCCATTATGAAAAACACTGGACAACCGAACAACTCTGCAATCAGATAAACCTGGAAAAAAGTCAGTTCTACGCTTATTACCGGCAGTTTTTTCACAGTACCCCACACAACGACCTGCTACAGGTCCGTCTTGACAAGGCCAAAAATCTACTGACAAATGAAGCGCTGCCGATCCAACAAGTGGCTCTTTCCTGTGGATTTCGAAACATGTCTCATTTCAGCCGATATTTTAAACAGCAGTGCGGTTGTTCGCCAAAAGACTGGATCTCCAGCGTTTCTCCTCAATGAAATATCACTGTTTACCGATAACAATAATTGAGAGACCAGTGGATCATTTTATAAGGCAAAGTCACACAAACCGCACAATATATGGTACAATGTAAAAAAGGAATTCTGTATATCATTCTATTTGCTATAATCAGAAGAAAGGAGACTACGCTTATGAAAAGAAAATGGCTTTTTGCTTCACTGCTCCTCACAGCAGCATTGACCATGACATCCTGTTCTTTCAAGCTTCCGGTCGAATTACCCTTCAAGATTCCATTCATTACTGCAGATAGAAACACCAAACAAAACGACGAGGATCCGTCTGACCCGAAAAAAAACACTGATCCGATAATAACGGACGAACCTGAAGTTCCTGAAAATATCGACACCACAGAAAACACTCAATCAGGTAATGATCATGGATCCCATACACCTGATGAGGCAGATCCTTCTCCGTCACAACCAAACGAAGACCCTGTTGATGCGCCGTCCGGTCAGGAGAATTCTGTGGACATACCGGTTCTCATGGGAGGTGCTCTTCCTTATACCGGTATGATTTCTATACTAAATGAAAATTATGAAGACGGGACTCACCGATATGACGATATGTTAGAAGACGGGATGTCTTGCATCGTTGACTATTGCTATGTCAACCCGAAAGATCTTCCAGACACTCCGGAGGCATACGCAACCCTTGCAGCAGAAAAACTGACCGACGGAGGCATATATAACATTCTTTCCGTTTACCAGGACGATGGTTATACTGAGAGTCTTTCCTATCCGGTGTATATTGTTTCCTTTACCAGCGGAAACAACGAGGATACCAATTTCTGGCTGGCATTTATGGTTATACGGGATGGATATACGTACCTGTATGCTCCCAGCGTATCCTGCAATGCGGATTATACCGCGGAAGAGCTCGGACAAGATCTTTTCCCACGTCTGTTTTTTTCCGATTCGATGGACAACTGATGCTATGAAAAAGCACCTGACTGTTATATCTTACTGTTATGTACCGTGGCAATACTTTTCTTCGAGAACAGATGGCTTTTCCCACACAAATATGTTACACTTAACCCTGTAGTAATATTAACTGGGAGGTAGAAAAACTATGACTGAGCAGGAGAGAATGAAACAGGGGTATGTATGGCAGGATGATGATGAAAATATGAGTCTGCAGGCTCACACAAAAGCACTGGTAAGAGAATTCAACAGTATGCCACCGGAAGATATGGAAGGAAGAGAAGCACTTCTTCACGATATTTTCGGAAAAGTAGGAAAAAATGTATGGATCACTCCACCGCTTACAGCAGCTGTTGGAAAATATGTATCTATCGGAGACGGCACCTATTCTAATATGAATCTGACACTGATCGATGACTGGAAGATCACCATCGGAAAAAATGTGTTGATCGGACCGAATGTAACCTTGTGTACCACCGGACATCCCATTGATCCGGAACATCGGGGAGACGGAATGTATTCATTCCCAATCACCATTGGTGATAATGTATGGCTGGGAGCCAATGTTGTCGTTCTTCCGGATGTGACCATCGGAGAAAATTCCGTGATCGGTGCCGGTTCTATCGTAACAAAAGACATTCCGGCAAACTGTATTGCTTTTGGAAGTCCTTGTAAGGTATATCGTGAGATTAATGAGCACGATAAAGAATACTATTTTAAAAACCATCGTTTTGATGAGCAGCCATAACGAGATAAAATATGTTTCGCGAATTTATACGATTGGTATAAATTCTGTGCATCGCGAGGTGTGTTACCGGGAATGGAGTGGACAGTAACACTTTGGCTTGCTGCCCGTGTAAATAACAGGAAAGCCTTGACAAACACTGTCTTTGCAGTTAAAATATTTTATGTTTTATAAAGTATACGACCTGGAAGGGGAAGAGTAAAAGCGGTATCGTTCTTTCAGAGAGCTGTCGGTTGGTGCGAGTCAGCAGAAGAGAGCTTTGAACTGGCCCCGGAGTCCTTTTTCCGAAACATTTTCATAATTTATAGAAGATGCAAGTAAGAAAAAGCGGGAGTTCCCGTTACAGAATCCATAAGTGCATGAGGCTTATGCTTCATGAAGTAGAGTGGTACCACGGAAATAAAGTCCTTTCGTCTCTAGTTGAAAAACAGAAACAAAAGGACTTTTTATATTTCAAGCAATACCTAGGAGGAAGAAACCATGACAGTACCTTATAATCATAGGGCAGTAGAAAAAAAATGGCATGATATCTGGGAAGAACACCCGGTGAATGTGGATGATGGCAAAAAGCCAAAATATTATTGTCTGGACATGTTTCCATATCCGTCAGGAAATGGTCTTCATGTCGGACACTGGAGAGGATATGTAATTTCTGATGTATGGAGCCGCTACAAATTATTGAACGGTTACTATATCATTCACCCGATGGGATGGGATGCTTTCGGTCTGCCGGCTGAGAACTATGCGATCAAAATGGGTGTACATCCTGCAAAATCAACCGCAGACAACGTAGCAAACATCAAACGTCAGATCAACGAAATCGCAGCTCTGTATGACTGGGATCGCGAAGTAAACACCACAGATCCTGAGTTCTACAAATGGACCCAGTGGATCTTTGTAAAGATGTTTAAAGAAGGTCTGGCTTACGAAAAAGAATTCCCGATCAACTGGTGTCCATCCTGTAAAACAGGTCTGGCAAATGAAGAAGTTGTCAACGGAAAATGTGAACGTTGTGGTTCTGAAGTAACTAAGAAAAATCTGCGTCAGTGGATGCTGCGTATCACAAAATATGCAGACCGTCTGTTGAATGATCTGGACAAACTGGACTGGCCGGAAAAAGTTAAAAAGATGCAGAGTGACTGGATCGGTAAATCCTATGGTGCAGAAGTTGAATTCCCGGTTGAAGGAAAAGACGAGAAGATCACTGTATACACCACCCGCCCGGATACCCTTCACGGTGCAACCTTCATGGTACTGGCTCCTGAGCATGCCATGGCAAAAGAACTGGCTACCGATGAAACAAGAGAAGCTGTGGAACAATATATCTACGATGCATCCATGAAGTCTAACGTGGATCGTCTGCAGGACAAAGAAAAGACTGGTGTATTTACCGGATCTTATGCAATCAACCCGTTAAATGGTGCCAAAGTACCGATCTGGCTGTCTGACTATGTATTGGCTGATTACGGTACCGGAGCAATCATGTGTGTACCTGCCCATGATGACCGTGACTTTGAATTTGCAACCAAGTTCAATATTCCGATCATCCAGGTAATCGCAAAAGACGGAAAAGAAATCGAAAACATGACAGAAGCATATACCGAGGCTTCCGGAACCATGATCAACTCCGGTGACTGGAACGGTATGGAATCTTCTGTACTGAAGAAAGAAGCTCCGATGATGATCGAAAAGATGGGTATCGGACGTAAAACCGTAAACTTCAAACTGCGTGACTGGGTATTCTCCCGTCAGCGTTACTGGGGCGAACCGATCCCGATCGTTCACTGCCCGAAATGTGGAAACGTTCCGGTACCGGAAGAAGAACTTCCGCTTCGTCTGCCGGATGTAGAATCCTACGAACCGACAGGAACCGGTGAATCTCCACTGGCTGCTATTGACGAATGGGTTAACTGCAAGTGCCCGGCCTGCGGAGGACCTGCAAAACGTGAGACCAACACTATGCCACAGTGGGCAGGTTCTTCCTGGTATTTCCTGCGTTATGTAGATAACAAAAATGACAAAGAGCTGGTTTCCAAAGAAAAAGCTGACAAATATCTGCCGGTAGATATGTACATCGGTGGTGTAGAACATGCGGTACTGCATCTGCTGTATTCCCGTTTCTATACCAAGTTCCTGTATGATATTGGAGCTATTGACTTTGATGAACCATTCCACAAACTGTTCAACCAGGGTATGATCACCGGTAAGAACGGTATCAAGATGAGTAAATCGAAAGGAAACGTTGTTTCTCCTGATGATCTGGTAAGAGATTACGGATGTGACTCTCTGCGTATCTATGAGCTGTTCGTAGGACCGCCGGAACTGGATGCAGAGTGGGATGACAGAGGAATCGACGGTGTATACCGTTTCCTGAATCGTTTCTGGAAACTGGTACAGGACAGCGCAGAAGCAAATGTTTCAGAAACTAAAGAGATGGTAAAACTGCGTCACTGCCTGATTCACGATATCACAGAACGTCTGGAAAGCTTCAGCCTGAATACCGTTGTTTCCAAATTCATGGAATATAACAACAAGATGATTGACATGGCTAAGAAGACCGGTGGTATTGACAAAGAAACACTGTCTACCTATGTAATTCTGCTTTCTCCGTTCGCTCCGCACATTGCAGAAGAACTGTGGCAGGTTCTGGGTCATGACACATCCGTATTTGCAGCAAAATGGCCGGAACATGATGAAGACGCTATGAAAGATGACGAAGTAGAGGTACCGGTACAGATCAACGGAAAAACCCGTGCAGTCATCAGTATCCCGGTTGATATTTCCAAAGAAGATGCAATCGCAAAAGGAAAAGAAGCCGTTGCTGACAAACTGACAGGTACAATCGTAAAAGAGATCTATGTACCGAAGAAAATCATCAACATTGTTCAGAAATAATTAAAAACAGTAAAAGACAAGGGGGTCTGCATTGTATTTGGCAGGCCTCTTTTGCATATCACGGGATAAAGGAGGATGTTTTATGAATACGATTGAATTACTGGATGCACTGCAGCTGAAAGCCAAGAAAGACCCGGAACTTCGAAAAGCACTCTTTGCAACCCGCAGTGAGAAGAATCCTGTCGATGCTTTCTGTAAAAAATGTCAGGAAGAAGGTTATCCAATCTATACGATGGATCTGATTCAGGCAGGGGAAGAGTTTTATGCTTCCATGCGTCGCAGTACCAACGGTGGGGGAGAAAATTCGCCAAAACTGGAAGGCGAAGACGATTTTTATGAATTATTTTTCGCCACTCTGGAAAATTGAGAACATGATATGATATCTGGCGTGTTTTGTCATTGGAAAATGACATGCAATTTTTCTGATAATATAGTAGAATTTGTCGTTTTCACCGAAATTATTTGTTAACATTCGTTTAAGTTTCACAAAGCAGTTGCTGTTTTTGTGAAAACATGTTACAATCTATATAACTTTTTAAGTGACAAAAATAAAGATAATAGGAGTGGTAAATAATGTATCAGGAAGAATACAAACGCTGGTTGGCAGCAGATCTTGAGGATGCCGATCTGAACCCGGAACTGTCCAGGATCGAAGGAAACGATGATGAGATCAAAGAACGTTTCGCGGTCGCATTAAAATTCGGAACTGCTGGTCTTCGTGGGGTCCTGGGAGCAGGTACCAATCGTATGAATATTTATGTGGTCCGTCAGGCAACACAGGGACTGGCCAACTGGGTAAAAACACAGGGCGGCACACAAACTGTAGCCATCAGCTACGACAGCCGTCTGAAAAGTGATGTATTTGCAAAGACTGCTGCAAGTGT
>OLPO01001922.1_pt1 | contig 13448 bp, 9 predicted proteins | sample 1672831 | NCBI WGS metagenome assembly OLPO01 (sample SAMEA3136728, study PRJEB25190) | human gut metagenome
TTTGACGATATCTTTTTTTATAGGTTTTACCTGAAAATCATCAGGAACCATAGGGAGTGGAAGATCCCTCCATTTTTTCTGCCATTGGGGATATTCCTTTGGTTCCAGAAGCCCGCATACATGTCCTGCAAGGCCTATAAAATCAATCTGTCCAAGAGGACAACCTGCTGCTTCATAGGCACTTTTCGCAGCCTGCATGGAAGATGGCTTTTCTGCAATATACAAATACTTCATATTTTTTTCCTTTCTCACAGGTCCGAAACCCATGGAATTTCTTTTGTTTCCGAAAAATCAGTGTTTTCACGTATGATACCCTGTAGAATTTTCATTGATTTTTCTTCTTTTGGATTCGATGGTTCAGGACCTGTTTCGAGTATCCATATAATGAAATCGTAACACATTCCGAGATTAGGTATGATAATCTTATTAATCTCTTCTTCCGTTGGCCACCACTTTCCTCTTTTGACACAGCAACCTTCTACAGACTGACATAACTTATCATATTCTTCCGGTGTCATTTTAAACTTCTTTTCATTTGAAACAAGTTCAAAATTGTCTTCCAAAAGCTGCTTCATGTAATGATACTCTGGAGACTTCTTTTTGTTTTTGAACTTAATTAACAGGAAAAGAATGAATCCAAAATGAAACTTCACTAAAGGCTGAAAGCACTCATTGATCTGTTTCACATTAGGAAATGTTTCTACTTCCAGGAAGTCGATTTTTTCAACCGTTTCATAGACATGTTCGTAATCATTAGAACTGATCTTCCAACGTTCACTCTGGGCCTCAGGATCTTTTTGAAACAGCATATAGTTTTCTATCCCATCATCTATCCTGTCATTTACATATTCCCTTAAGGTATCCCCATCTTCCGTTTCCGGAATTCCGTCCTCATTTTCGACTAGCCATGTCAATAAAGAAAAAAAATATCCTGTCTTATAAGACGATATTTTATTAATTTCTTCTTTTGTCGGAAGTCTTGACAGATGACATTTAATTTCAGGAAATTTTTGGCAAAGCTGATCATATTCCTGATAAGAAACAGTTATTTTTTGCATAATACAAGCTCCTTTCCTGTTGATTGGAAATAGATCCAATCACACAACTTCACTTTTAATATGTCATTTTTTTCATTCGCAGTCTGATTTTTATAAGAAAAAGCAGGTACTATTTAAAGTACCTGCCTGAAGATCATTTCTTTGATTTTGCTTTTTTGCTGTCTGCTTTTTTATTGGACTTCTTTTCTGATTTTGATTCTTTCTTTTTATCAGATTTTTTTGAATCCTTCTCTTCTTCAATCTTTGTTTCTGTAGAAGCTTCTGTTGTTACTTCCGTTTCTACAGGCTGTGCTGTTTCCTGTACTACAGACGTATCAGGAATAAGGTTTTCAACAATATTTTCTAAGATAGGGGCAATTTCCTTTGGAATGAAGTCTGCAATGATTGACTCGTCAATCGGTTTTACTTTCCAGTCCGCATATTTTTCATTTGCTTTTTGGGTATCTTTCTTCTTTGCAGTAGAAACAGACGTACTGTCATCCCCATACGCTCCGGACTGAGACTGGAGCTTGCTTAACCTTGCCGCGAGAATGCTACTCTGTTTGCTCTTCATTTCTTTTTCGTTCTGAAGAGCCTCTTTCTTTGCCTTTTCTTTACGTTCAATTTCCTCTTTTTTACGGGCCGCATCATTTGGGTTCTCTGTTTCAGATTCAGTCTGAGGTTCTGTCTGTCCCTGGTTTCCAGAATTGTCTCCTGTATTACCACCTGTATTTCCTCCAGTATTACCACCTGTGTTCCCATTTGTCTGAGGAGGCTGTGTTTCAGGAGTATCGATTTTACGGCTCTTTACATTAACAGAAATAATGTTTGAATTTACAGAATATTCTTTTCCTCCGATTTCTGTTTTCAGATTAGAAGTAAAGGCTGCATTATTGGTTTTTTTATTTTTCTTATTGTCATTTGCAAAAACGATGCTTCCGGCATTTTTTGTAGCGATTTCATTACCATCTGGAACAATTTCAAATTTCACTTCTGAAACCTTATTTTTACCAACATCCATTTTGCTTCCAGGAGCTGCCTCTCCAAGGCTTTCTTCCTTATCATTGATCACTGCTGTCACTTTGACCTTAGACGCACCAGAAAGATCTGGCACTGTAATCTCTTTAACTGTGACAAAAGTCGGGGTTGCCACTGTGTAAAACAAGCTTCCGGATTTTCCATATGTTGTCATGCTGATTGAAGAAAGATTAAGTGTAAACTCTTTATCAAACTCAATAGCATCCGTACCGTTCTCCTTATATTCTTTACCATCGTATGTTAAGGATAAAGACGGCTTTCCAACAGAAGCAGTCCTAAAGGCTGTTGTCAGGCTGCTTTCGAAATCAGCAGTATCCTGTCCTTTTGTAACATTTACAACAGTTTTACAGGTAGCATCACTTGTATCTTTACCTGCTGCTTCATCTTTCAGTTTCAAAACTGCTGTAAACTTAGCCTCCATTCCGGAGTAGGAACTGATTTTTGGAATAAAGACAATTTTTGTAATATCTTTATATCCGGAAAGATCCATCGTTGCAGTAACAGAAACTTCTTTTTCACCATCACTGCAAGTGATCACAGCTTTTCCCCCTTCAAGGTAGGTGTTAGATCCTACTTCAATACGTTTTACATCCAGAGATGGATCTACGTTGTAAGTGATCTTGGAATCAACTGCATCTTTGTATGAAACAGAAACCTCCTGTTTAAATTCGTCCACAGGAGCTACCATATCGCTGTCCTGTTTCATCTTCAGCTCAATAGCTGATCCGATGTTGCTTTCCGTTTCAGATTCTGTCTGCTTTTCTGATTCACTCTCTGTTTCGGTTTCTGTTTGCTTTTCAGATTCCGTCTGGCTTTCTGACTCTGTCTGGGATTCAGATTCCGACTCTGTTTCAGACTGAGGTTCTGTTTCTGCTACGGATTCTGGCTGAGTTTCCGGCTGTGTTTCTGCCTGGGTTTCAGCTGGAGTTTCACTTTCCGCCCCGGCTTCTGTTGCAACCGTTTCTGCATCTGCATATACGCTTACCATTGGAACGGTGCCACATATTACAGACATAGCTGCACACGCTGCACAAATAAATGGTCTGAAAAATTTTTTTACCATTTTCATATTCTCCTCTCTAAAAAATTATGATGGAATCTCATATCAATCTTAATATGTCATTTTTATTTTAAAATAGCAAAAAAAGGCAGCTTACGCCGCCTTTTAACTCTCCCTGGAATATTTAAGATTATATAATCTTTCATATGCAGTCGCAACAACGGGCAATGAAGTCGTACAGTCATCCGATTCCACGATATGAACAATCATATGAACGAAAATCTGGCATTCCGTTTCTGGTTTTTTCAAATGAAAATCATCATCTCCGATGTTCCACTGACCAGAATGGGAAGCTATCATTCCTGCAATATCTTTTCGGATAAAATCTGGAAGTTTATCTTCCCATTTATCACTGACCAGATATGTTGCAACATATTCTGGATGGGTAAACACCTCTTTTCTCTGTTCGCCGTCTCCAAATACCATTGCATCATGCAGGAGTAGTGCGGAGCGGATACAATCACGTTCCGATGCTGAAAATTTTTCCCTGAAGCACTCCAGCCTAAAAAGTTCATTTGCTATCACCATACAGCTCTTTGTATGTATCACAATCTTGTTATACAGGCCGTTTATCTTTTCAAGGAAATAATCCGGCATGTATTGCATAATTTCCAGCGTGAATTCTCTGATCTTAGTCCCAGTGGTTTCAAAAGAATTCAGTTCATTTGAAAAAATATCAAGTACTTCTTTTTCTGATCTCATAAAAGTTCCTCCTTATAGGGAGTTTTATAAAAAACTCCTGTATTCATAAACTTTGATTCATCTTTAATATGTATTTTTCATCAGCAACACACAAAAAAAAGCAGCTTTAGCTGCTTTTTACTCATCACCTTCTTCAGAAAATCCAAAAGTTGCAACTGCTGCCTGGGATTCTGTTTCAGATTCAAACTCTGTCTCCTCTTCTTCCGTTTCCTCCTCCGTTTGAATCTCCGTTTCCCTATATACTTCAGAAGCCTGAGTTTCTGTTTCAGATTCTGCAGCCGCTTCTACTGCTGAAGGTGCCACTGATGAAACATCTGAACTGCTTTCCGTGATAGTAGATGAAAAGAAAGATATACGGTCACCATATTTTACAGAATCAAATCCAAGACCTTTAAATTCAAACCAGGAATCCTGCGCAATTTTTCCATCTTTATCCATACGATGGGCGCATTCTTCAACGATAGAAAGTTCACCTACTGGATTTAAAGACTCGTCTGCTACAAGAAGATCTCCATCTTTCGTGTACCCGTAAACAATGCCAATGGACTCTCCTGCATTTGAAGAATAAAGAGACACTGCGACACACTGATCAGCTTCTATCAGTTTTCTTACCCACGAAAGATCTTTTAATGTGTTCATATTCTGTCCAAAACGTGAAGGATCATCACGATTAATGAATGGACACCTAAGAGTAGCTGTTACGTTATCCTCTGTTTCGGGCTGTGTATCAAGGGTAGATGCCTTATAGCAGGTAAGGATTCCTCCTTTGTCAGGCAAAATCTTTGTCAAAAACCGTCCAAACCCATTATTATCAAAGTATATCATATTAATAAAAGGAATTTTCAGACAGTGTACAAAAGAAATCGGCTCATTATACAGGCGTATTTCGTCAGAAGAGGCAATATACCAGGCATCTTCATTTTCACGATACTGCAGTTCATAATGTTTACCATCTTTGTAACCATAGGCATGTACTTTCTCAGGGAACCGTACCCAGCCCGTATAATTACAGAATCGGTATCCCCACATAGTACGGACAACTCCGCCAAAAGTCTTGGAGCTATAATCATCTGGCCAGAAAATGATATCATCGATTTTATATGGGGTACTGATGGATGTCCCATTTTTTTTATCATCATTTACAACCTGTTTTATCAAAACCGAACTGGCATTAACTGGCGAAGTCTCTGTAACATATAATTCAGCATAATCTGTAACTCCGTCATTGTCTGTGTCATTTTTCCATGGATCCGTACCGTTTTCTGATTCTAAAGCATTGCTTAATCCATCTTTATCAAAATCTGCATCCGGATGATCTTTTAAATATGTCTGATAGGTCTTTATAGCTGAAACATCAGGAGTAATAGGAACTGTATTATTATCCATACTGGTTTGGCAAAAAAGAGGCGGCACATATATAGCAAGTGCAAGGCATCCTATTACCGTAGCAGTAATGAGCCCTGCTTTCTTTTTTTTTGTCAGTTTTTCTTTCACTGCTTTTCCATCAATGGCATATGTAACCGTTTTTTTTAATTTGTTCCGCCTTTTTTGGCTTTTCGCATCTTCTACTGCTCTTGCCCTGTTTTTAAGTAAATCATCCAAATTTCTCACCTCGAACTTTTTTATTTTAATATGTCATATTTTTTTTATCTTGTCATTTTTTCAAAAGAAAAAGGCGGTTTCACATACCGCCTTTCCCATATCCACCATATATAATCCCTTTATATACGCATCAGCATTTATCTTATATCCTATCAAAAGTCACTGCCGGAAACAGTTCCTTCTTCAAATCCCTAAGATAACCAGAGTTCTTAAGAACTTATCCGGATTTTCTGGACAGCTGATTGAAGCTGCTTATATATCAGGCTACTCATCCCACCCAGCCTCCGCCTTGGATTTGCACTGGCTTTTTCCGGAAGCCTTTAGCAAATGCCTCAGGCTGAACATTACAGTAGATAGAAACGGAGAGGAAAATAATGAGTTATAATCTGATCAAAGAAAAAGGAATCAGGAAAAGCAGATATTCTCAAGGGCTAGGATTTCCGCCATCACATAAAAAACAGTCTTTCTGATAACTCTACAGAATCCATTGATTTTTTGTTGACGCACAAATTTCCAGATATTTCCATATCAAGCCCTGTCCGAATGACTTTTTTGGTATTCTGTTTTTCCATCGTACATCTCTCCCTTCATTTACTGTTGGTGGATATATGATCCAGTCTTCAAAAATGTGCTTCATTTTTAATATGTCATTTTGAAAATATTGCAAGAAAAAAAGCAGCCTTAATGACTGCTTCCTTTCTCATGCCGGCTTCAGCTGATAAAGTTGATTTTTCTGAAATTTGCAAATAACAACAGAATTATCAAACTTAACAGCTACTGCTCCAGGAATAATTTGAATAACAGTTCCTTTCCCATATTCTTTGTGGTAAACTCTTTGTCCTTTTTTTAACTTAGGTTCTTTTTTAGAATTCATTTTTCCCTTTACTCCAAACATTTCGGAAACAAACCTGGATTTTTTTGTCGAATCATTATCTATATAAGATAAATAAAGCTCCCTTTTCGCTCTTGTCACTGCAACATAAAAGAGACGTCTTTCTTCTTCAAGATTACCCTGATCAACAGATTTTTTTGAGGGAATTGTTCCGTCATCGGCTCCTAGAATAAAAACTGTATCCCATTCCAATCCTTTTGCTTTATGCATAGTTGAAATAGCAACACCTTTACGACTACGGTCTTTATTCATCTGGTCGATCTTTGCATTTATTTCTTTAGCATACTGTAACCAGTCATCCATTGTTGTCAGAGAATTTTCCTTGATATCTGTAAGATAAGAATCCAGAATGGAAGTCAGCTCTGTCAGGTCCATGTTACGATACACAGCATAATTCTTAAGGTAAGCATCATATCCTGCCATAGACCTCACCATCCGTAAAAAGTCAATAGGATTGTTCTTCTTCAAAAGCCTGAGATTCTGAAAGAAATCATGAACTTCTTCAACTGCACGGTTCCGTTTCCATGGTTCCCAGACATTTTTATATACGATTTTGGCAACTTCATTTTCTTCCGGAACAATCTTGTAAAGATTATCAAGGGGAATAAACCTGTTCGGTTTGTTAATTACCTGCACAAGATCATGACCATTACCGGCATGTTCAGCCAAACGGTAATAAGCCATGAGGTCATTAAATATCCAGTGTTTATAAGGACTTACAATAACATCGTTGCTATGGAAAGGTATACCATTCCGCATAAGTAACAAGGAAAGAAAACTTGCCTGTTTATTATTTCTGTATAGAACAGACATATCTTCGTACTCGGTTTTCTTTTCTATATGGGCTTTCTTTATAGCGTTTACTATATTTCTAGCCTCCATATCGGAAGTTTTGGCTGGCATCTCTGTGATAAGACCTTCCCCTGTTTTAAAAGCTTTGATGTCTTTGTTAAACCTTGTATGATTGTTTTCGATAAGATTTTTTGCGTGTTGTACGATATAAGGTTCTGATCGGTAATTCATGTCCATATAAATTTGTTTGCAGGAAGGGTATGTATCTGCAAAGCTGAGCATAATCTCAGGTCTTGCTCCCCTAAATTTATAAATAGACTGATCATCATCCCCTACTACACAAAGATTTGCTTCTTCAGGAGAACCGGCCAGAAGATATAAAATATCTCTCTGCAGAAAATTGGTATCCTGATACTCATCCACAATAATGTACCGGAAACGTTTTTTATAATACGATAGATAATCCTCTCTTTCTGACAACAGCTGATAGCACATTTTAAGCATATCGTCATAATCAATTTTTCCAATGTACCGCTTCTGTTTTTCATATAGTTCATAAATGGCTTTAAATTCAGAAGTCGGACATGTCTGAGCCTTATATGTATTCCAGTCTACTCCATTGTTGTTAATGACAGAAATTTCACGGAGGCAGGAAGAAGTAAAATCAGCATAATCACGAATGTCCATTTTCAAGATCTTCTGCTTCTTCAATACATCAAGACCCTTACGAATGATCATCCATCCTTCACTTTCTCCAAGAATATTATCAGCCTTTAACTTATAAGCTGCAGAAATGACGTTAAAGCAGAAAGAATGAATTGTGGCAAACCACACTTCTTCCCCCTGCTTTTCTTTACTGGCAAGCTTCAAAAAACGTTCTTTCATTTCAGACGCAGCAGCTCTGGAAAAGGTCAGAACCAGTATTTGTTGAGCAGGAATCCCATGTTCCACCATATACTGGACCCTTCTTACAACAGTGGATGTTTTTCCACTTCCCGGACAACTGATAAGAATCACCTGACCTTCTGTTGTAGCAATAGCTTCTTGCTGAGGTTTTGATAACTGCATGTATATTCTCCTTTCTTCGAAATGATATTTTCGCTATTAATATGTCATTTAAGGAAATGTTCATCTGATTTTTATAAGAAATATACTATTTTATGAAAAAAGGTAGGAATGAAGTCAGGGGAAGAAATGAGCATATGCTCACAAGGTGAAACCTTGGGAGGGATAGCGGAATGAATGACCTTGACGGAATGCATACCTTTATAAGCTGGTATAAAAAGCCGGAACGTCTATTTGACGGGCCGGCTTCTGCCCCCTGGCGAAGGAATACGCGGTGCAGGGTGTCGTTACACCCTGCCAGGGTATGGGGCAGCGCCCCATGCTTTTCTATACTAGAACTGGGAAAACGATAATCTTACTGGATAAATGAGAGGTTTGAGTACTCAATACCTAAATTCATTTTAATACACTTTAATTTATAATAGAAAGAACACTTTATTATCCGCAAAGATTCAGAGAAGGAATTATATATCGCCGCAATAAAGCAGAGAAAGAATTAGCCATATGTGCGGTAATACAGAGAACATCTTCTCTTTTTCCATATGATAATTGCAAAAATTCAGATTAAGAATTTGGGTATAATACAAAATCAAATATGCCACATATGACATTTAAGAAATAAAAATGGATAATCTATAGATAAAATATTAAAGATTTACAAATCACAACAGGATCCTATTATACAAAAGAAAAGATAAGGAAAATTATAGACACGAAAAAAAGACCTGACAGAACCAGATCTGATTGTCTTTATGGATTTTAGACAGGATTATGCAGATACTTCCAGCTTGTTAGAAAGAAGTATTTTTGTGATGGTATTTGAACTCAGTTTTTTCTTGGACAGAAAGGCATGAAGAAACTCCTCAATAAGGGAAAGTAAATTAAACTCTTTCAAGTTCCACTTTCTGATTAAGATTGAGGTTTTTACTGCTTGATATGCTGTTACTGTTTTTCCTATGATATAACGTAGCCATAAAGGAATATTCTCATCTTTAATAAGACTCCCCTTTAAGCGTCTATTTCCCCAGGCACAAAGCTTTCCTGGCTTTAAAAAAGCAAATTTTTCTTGATATACATTTGTTGATTTGACAATAGAATAAAAATCTTCTGTAAGCTCATTCACTCTATCCCATTCTTCTTTTGTTTTAGGCATAGCTGTATTTAATATAGACATGCCAACCAGATAATTCTCTTTTGCTTCTGCTACTAAGTTTTCAGCTTTCTTCTTGTTACGAAACAAAATCTCTGCAAGCTGTTTCGAATCATGGACTTCTTCACAGAGATGAAGTCCTTCTTCTTCACAGGAAGCTGAAATAAGATTGGATGCTCTGGAAAAACTATCACTGGAATTAAAAACAAGTTCTTTTTCTGTAAATTTAAGAACAATACCTTTGTTTGCTCTTTTTTGTCCATTTTTTCCCCAGACTTCTATTTCGCCATTATAATTTGACATAACAGAATGAACTGCATAATCGAAGGTACGTGAAGCACATCCGTTCCATTCCATAGTCTCCTGCTTTAACGGCTTTAATTCAAGAAAGAATGGCATATTTACCAAGTCTTTCATTTCACTTTTTTTAGATTCATTAAGAGTAAACATCCCTTTTAGCACTACATATTTAGCTGCAGGAGTAAGGCTGTAGAATTTTTTTGTACGGAAAATTCCATGATTGAGCCTTATATATGGAGTATCCTTAAAATCTTTTGTAAAATGATTATGTACAAGATCGATATAATAGATACCGTGCTTACACTCTTTCCAATCTTTACTTCTTTTAATCTGAATAAGATCCTTTTTTTCCAGTTTATGAAGTAATTCAGTAAAAGAGGAATAAGCACATCCAATTTCAGTACATGTCATATGAACATTTGTAACTGCAATTCCATTTGAATCTTGTACAGAGGCTAGATATATCAGAAAATTCATTTCCATTTTGGATACTCCAGTTATCCCCATTTCTTTAAGCATAAGAAATGAAAGTTTCTGACATCCTTCCTTTCCTAATAAAGTTTGCTTCGAAACAACTTCTTTTTTAGCTTGTTCAGACGATATCTGATTAGTTTCTATAGCATTTTGATAAGCATTTGTATATTTCATAAAAATATCCCCTTTAATAATGGTAATATTAATATGTATGATTTTGAAGATAATAGCATTTTTTTATAAGAAATTATTTTTTGTGAATCTAATTATGTCTTATTAGACATAATAAAAAAAGAATAGGGCTTCCTCACTGACCTATAAAAAACAGTTACCCGGACTTCGTATGGAAAAACAAGAATATTTTTTAATAAAAAAAAGGAGAGCCTTCAACATTATGTGTTTCGGGTTCTCCTTTTAAAATTGTATTTAATTTTCCGACAACTCAAAAAGCGACGTTTTGAGCCCCCAAAAAAAATTTTCTGTTCCAGATGCCCGTATGCCCTACTTCGCATTACGAATAGATCGTAACTGCTCCATAGTCCTCTGTTTGCTGTTTGATTTTCTGAACTGCAGGATACGTTTTCCCTGCATTCCAATGTAGCCAAATGGGATCATAGCCGCTGAAATGTAAAGCATTGTCTGCAGATACCCAGGGATTGTATTGGCTGAAGCGGTAGCCAGAGGCTGTCCGAAAGTTGCCATAAGCATCTGTGAAGAAACACCAGAAGTAATGGCAATCAGTTCTCTTAAGCCCAAAAGAGTTGCATTATAAGAAGCAATCGTGGTTAGAGTTTCTTTAATGATATCTTTTCTGTGTGAAGGCATATAAATGGCACAAGCAGCTCCTATGATCCACATAGCCCCTATAAGAGGAGCCATGAGTATACGTCCAAAATTCTTGAATATGCTGATACCGGCAATTGAAAAGAAGAATACTGCTACAGGAAACACAACTGCCCATACAAGCTTATTTCTTTCCTTGCCACTGGCCTTTTTTACATATGTGAAATTTTTACGATCCTGCATACTGCTCCCTCCTTATATGATATTCTGTTCCTCTGTTACATAATCTTCTACTTCTTCCATCACATTCATAACAACAATCGCAATAGCCCCAATAATCGTCAGGATAATCCAAAGGTTTGTCTTTGTTATGTACAAAAGATTGTTAAAGGCATTTATATTAAATGCCAAAAAAGACTGCATGATCTGTGAGTAAGTCATGATTTTCTCTCCTTTCTTGGGCGTGAAATTGTAATTCTGGTCCAATCTAATTGGCGGGTATCTTCAATATTGCTCTGTCCTTTTAATTCATTATAAGTAAGAACTCTTCCTTCTACAGGACGTTCCCACTTAAAAGGAAATTCTTTAGCTTCCAAGCAGGATTTTTTCCAGTTGTCCAGCTCTTTCATCACAATTTCCTTTTCTGGTTTACCAGGAACAATAATGTTGATCATTCTGGTGAAAGAAGCCATTTTATTACATTTTGCAAAAAAATCTGATTCATTACATTTAGCTGTCTCGTATTCATAATACTCACGGACTTCTTTTCCATTTCTTCCAGTGTATACCAGAACGATGTCTGGAATGTAAGAAGACTTTTCTCCTGTTTTCACTGTGTATTCCTTTGCACGTGTCATATAAATAACTTCAGCTTTTACTTTTTTAACATATTTAGCCTCTTTCATCATTTCTGCGATTTTCTTGATACCGTAACCATGTTCAAGTGTTCCATGATTTCGAAGGATAGCGTTCATTTCTGGCTCTACAGCTTCTTTTCCAAATAAATGGGTGTATACATCCTTGCCAAGAGATGTAAGGCGATAAAGAGAAAAATTCGGGCTGCCTGGTACAGAACATTTAACAGGTTCAACAAGTTCACCAGGCCATTGTCCTTCTCCACATTTATCCTTTCTTGTAAGGGCCTGCATTCCGGTATTCATACGACTTTTAACAGGATCGTTTGGAAATTTCTGTTCAGCATGATGAACCAGTTCGGGAAGAGAAGATGCCCCTGTTTCTCCCATGAAACGTATAGTGATTTTCTGGGTATCAGTTAGTTTTTTTGCAGCCTTAGAAGCTTCGTTTTCCTGGATTTTGGCTGCTTTTTCAACAGCTTTTTTTGTTTCAGCTTTTGTTTTTGGAGCATTTTTAACCGGAGGTGATTTTTTTACTTTCGCCCTAAATTCATTGCTTTCGTGGAATGGAGTAGCTGATTCAGCTATAACATCTGCCATATTGTCCATATCTTCTTCTTCAAAAGACATATCGGAAGCATCCATGTCTATATCTTCAATATCCCCAGAAGCTACAGATGGTGATACAGAAGAAACTACTTTTTCGATATCTTCATCATCCAGTTTACCAGTCTTTAATTTTTCTTTCAGACTCTCTATGATCTTATCCTTATAAGCAGCCTGCTCAGACAGTTCTTTTTTATGTGACTCTTTCATTTTGTCGATCTGAATGTTGAGGTCTGCAATCGTTTCCGTTCTTTCACCATTAATTTTCATTAATTTTTCATATAATTTCTGCATAGACGGAAAATAATTCTCCAGACTTGCCTGTGCCTGATCAATCATCTGAGGAAGCGGCAGCTTGAACCACGGTACTTCTCCTTCCTTTTCTCTTTCTTTTTTTAAAATCGTTTCACATAGATACTTTGTGCTTTTATCAAGCTGTGCCCTTTCTTCATTCATAGTCTGGATCTTAGTATTTGCGTCATCTCGTTCCTGTTCCAGTTCACGGATAGAAGAAAGTGCCATTGCGTATTTTCCTTTAAGAACCTGGTAAGAATCAGCCATTTTGACCACCTCCCGCATCTGTTTGCAATGTAATTCCGGATTGTATATTTTCAGATTCTATTTCTTCAGTTTCTGTCTGGCTTTCTGTGTCGTTAACACCTTCTGCCGCCTGCGTTGTTTCAGACTGTGACGCTTCAGTTAAAGATGCATCATGCTGTTCTGTTTCTTTAGAAGAAGTATCAGAAGAGACCCCTTCTATAGTTTGCTGAACGAAACCATCCGGAGACCAGTTTTCAATATCCGTCAGATCATACCCTTTTATTTCACCACCGAGAGTGACAATATTCTGAGTAATAAGCTGAAAATTATCATTTAATACCTGTCTGGCAGCAATAGCCTCGTTTGCAGCATTACTGTCATTTTGAGTGATAGCAGCACTCATGTACTGACAATATGCAGCAGCATGAGTTTGCACCCATGTTAAAAGCATGTTTTTTATTTGTGTATATTTTGAATTGATAACAGCTGCATCGATCTGTGTTGTAAGAGCGGAAACAGTATCAAGCGTTGCTTCATATTCAGGAGCAATAGA